>Ga0209596_1000260_pt1 | contig 48769 bp, 58 predicted proteins | sample M_130807_MF_Meta_FD_187314 | JGI IMG/M metagenome (GOLD analysis project Ga0209596, IMG submission 187314) | Freshwater microbial communities from Lake Montjoie, Canada to study carbon cycling - M_130807_MF_MetaG (SPAdes) (version 2) | ecosystem: Environmental > Aquatic > Freshwater > Lake...
GACTTTGCAGTAGAGGATTCTGAATTCGTCCATCGCCGCTCCCAGCTTGGCCGTGTAGGCATCGCGGTAAACCGTCAGATGGAACGGGGCGAGCGTTGGGAAGTAGCTGAAAAAATCCCAGCGGTCCAGTCCCGTCACATAGAGGGAGCAGTGGACCTGCTGCTTGTAGTCAGGCGGGAGTTCCCCTCCCAGCAGATACTCGATGTGAGTCGTGCTCATCGGGCATTTGATTTCCAGGCCGTAATGGTAATTCCCCTCGTTGCCGCGCACCATACCGTCTGGAGAGCAGCCGATAAACCCGTCATCGGTAGTGGCGAACCCCAGCTTCTCCACGGCTCGGCCCGTCAGCTTGGTGTAGGCTTCCCGCGCCTCCTCCTCACGCTCGTTGCCGTTGTCGGTGTTGGCATTCCCGATCCATTTTACCGGATCAGGGTTTGAGGAAAACAGGCATTGGGTCGCAAGCTCGATGGCGTATTTGCGAGATGATGCGCTCAAGTCACCCTTGACGGCGGTGATGATCTTGGCCGCATTGGAGGCGGTCGGGCGAATCCGGCGCAAGGCTTCCCAATTTTCGGAGCCTTGAATGATGTCGGGGTAGGTAATCATTTCGCCTCCTCCTCTCCCCATGACTGCTCGGGTGCTTCATCCATGTTGATTTCCTGCGAGGATTCCGCCTCAGACGGCAGTTTGAACGGGTCCAGCGGCTCCACTCGGGCGGTGATAACACGCTCTTTCTTGATGTCCAGACGGTCATCGTCCTTTTCGAGAGCATCGCGGAACTCAGGGGAGAGCGTCAGTCGCTTGCTGTGCCTGCGAATCACCGTTTTTTTGCACATTTCAGCGAAGTCAGTAACCCAAGGGCCGGAGTTTCCAGCACGGGAACGCTTACGGATTGCCTCGCACTCCGCCAGGGTCATCACCTCGAAGTCTTTGGTTCCGTCCTGCATGACCACCCTGCTGTAAACGCATTCCACCTTGCCGCGATCCGTGCGCCAGTCGATTGAGTGATTCACCACCCCGTCCGTCCACGAGAACGTGTCATGCTCGCAGACCGTCTCTGCGCTCCATGTGGCAACGTCACCGGAGCGTTTAGCGAGGGCAATCAACCCCTTGTAGTCGAGGATCAGGGTGCAATCTTTCCCATATGGGATGAGGTGGGCATTCCTTCCGTCAGGCTCAAGCCCAAGGGCGGAAAGGTCCAGCAGGCACCGGAACAGGCTGGCTTCCGTGCAGTCCATGAGCTTCGGCGTGCGAGTCAGGGCATTCAGGGCGATGCGAATCCAGCGGTCAGGCTGGAGGTGGGTAGGCAACGCGAGGGCGAGTTGTTCCTTGAATTTGTCCCCGGTGAGGAGGGCGCGGATTCCCTTTACGGGAGGTTCTGGTTTCGTGAGTTCTTGTGACATTACGCTTGGGCTTGGGTTGTGTGGGTTGTGGTGAGGACGGGGGTGCCGTTGATGGGTTCGGGTTTGGGGTGCTCAAGGAAGCAGTTGATTACAAAGGTTTCCAGCCCCTTAAGGGAGTTGGTCTTGACGGTGATTGTCTTGAGGCGGGTGTCACCGATGTCATCGTCGATGATGGTGATGGATTGGACTTCAAACAGGTTCAGTTTCATGGGTTGGTTTAATTGCGGTTTTGATAAGTTTGCGGATAGCCTCGATGTCGTCATTCCCCTGTGCCTGCGTGTAATTGCTCTCAACCCCCATAGCATCCAGTTCCTTGAATACTGACCGCCTTAACCCGTCGCTGAGTTTGTGATAGAGCACCCAATAGATATGTTCCGCGCTGCGAATGTCCTTGATCTTCTGTCTGATTTCGTCCCATACGCGCCATCCGTATTCCGGCATCGTTTCAAGTTGCTTGGCTTCGACGCGGCCCAGCAATTCCTGCCTGAGATTTGCAGCGTCACCCGGATACCAACCGTCTTCATCATCTCCGCAGATGTAGTCAATAGTGTGCCGGATTACTGCGTCATCGGTAGCGAAGGACTTTATCACTTGCTTCTTGGTTTCGTCGTCCGTCTCGCGGATGAGTTCGTAGATGTCGATCTTGATGTCGCCTTTTTCGAGTGTGATATTCATGGGTTGGTTCTTGGGTTAAATTATTAGCCTCCCTATTTTCGCACCGGGAGAGGCCAAACCGTCGTTGGCTAATAAACGTCTAGCTTCGTTTGGAAAATTGGTTCGCGCAGCCTGCTCACAATGGTCGTCAGGTGTGCGGCTACCACCATGCGCTCCTCTAGGCTGAGTTTGGAGCATTCGGAGAGAATACACCGGGAGCGCATAATCATCTTTTCGATCTTGGGCTGGCGACGGCGGATTTCGGCCTCGCGCTCTTTGATTCTGGATTGCTGGCGGGTCATTCTTCCTCCTCTACCTTGACGCCCGATTCGATGCCAAAATGGTCGTCCATGCACTCCTGAATGGCTTCTGTCACCTCTTGGAGGCACAGGTCAAAACTCGGAGGCTCGGGGACGGTTACGATGTATGTCCGCTTCATTTCGCGCCCCTCCTCATTGCGGCAAGGTCTTCCGACACACGACGCTGGTTGGCGGCGAAACGGTCCAGCCTGCGGCGGGTCTGCCACATGGTTATCGTCTCGTATGTGGCTACGGCGACGCCTAGAAGGACGCCTCCGATTGCTAGGATTGTCAGGATTTCAGTCATGGTTGCTTTTTGGTTTTGGGTTCAGTGAGTGAGATTTCAATGGAAACACCGTTGGCAAAACGGTGGACGATGTTTGCGCGTTGGTGCCACGCTTCGAGCCGCTCGGACTCGAAAATTTGGTCGCGGTGGCGCAACCGACTCATGCAAAATTTGATGTATGCGATCATGGTTTGATGTGCGCGAAGATTACAAGGCAGACAAGGCAGAGCATGGCGATTTCGATTCCGTTCATAATTTCGAGTATCCACCACCGCACAGGAATTGCAATATCTTTTTGGGTTGAGGAGGAAGAATCCTTGCTGCGACAAGGGGAAAACGTGGTTCCATCCTGTGTCAGATACGATTTGGAACGCGCCAATCGCCTAGCGGACCATCAGTTCACGCTTAATGTCGATGGTAGCCTGCTTCTGCGCCTTAGCGTGATTCTCGCGGATTCGATTCATGTCGGCAAGCGCATTGCCGGAAGGCTTGAATGTCCCCATGAGGGTGTTCATGTAGTCCTTAGCCTTCTCTGTCCGCTTGTCGCGCATCTCTCTGGAAAGCACCACCTTGTCACGGTCGCTTGTTGAAGGGATGTAGTTATCCGCCTTCTCAGGGATGAACATTTTCCAGTTGTCTCCCGGTGGCAATTTGCCCTCGTTGCGGAGTTTTTCGACGTTTTTATTCCACTCAACGGACGCCTTCACCCATTCAGGCACGCTACCGTCCTTGAGCTTGTTGTATCCTGGTGCCATCGCCTCAATGCTCAATCCGTCCTGCTTTGCGGCAACCGAATCACGGAAGCCCCAGCCCACCTTGATTTTATCCGCCAGCGTCTTCGCCTGGCGCTTGATTGGCTCTCCACGGTCGTCCTTGTCCCCGTAAGCGAATGCCGCCTCCACCAATTTATTCGTAAGAATGTTGGCCGCAATTCCAGAAATCTTATCTTCCGGCTTGCTGTATGGAGACGACAATCTTGACAGCGCATTGTAAACTGGCTCCCCATGTAGTAGCATGAATGGAGCCATGTAGGCCGAATCCATGTAAGCCTCTCTCATGTCGCCAGTTTTCTCGTAGGTGGAGTCCATCAGCTTGCGGAGTTGAGCCACCTCACTAGCCATCAACATCAATGGATCATGGGCGAACTTGTGATCCAGCGTCACGCTTCTGTTCATCCCGAACAGTTTACCGATGTCAATATCTCCGTATTTCAGTGGTCCTTTCCTTCTTGTGTCATCTCCAGGAATGAATATCCCGCCGAATGCATCTGGCTTTGCCCATGCAGCCAAGAGCACACCTAGTCCCAGCATACCGTTGCGGGTTTGCTCCACGATCCACTCAACTTCATCTGGAGTGATCTTGGCTTTCCCTTCCTTGAATCCCTTTAGCTTGCCTTGGAGTGCTTTAATCGCAAATGTCCCCGGCCCCGAGACTGATCCAACTCCATAGGAAAGCACCCGTGAAAGGATGTTGGTAGGCACCCTCTTAACGGGGATTATGATGTTAACTGTGTGGAGAAGGAATTTAGCCAACTCAGGAGACACTTTCTCCACATTGGCCGCTTGTCGCATTGCTTTCAGGGAGAGATTAGAAATGAGATTATCACCCATCATAATCTCTTTGTTCGCGTGGACGAGTGCTCGGACTCTGACCGCATACTTGACGAGTTCATTGACCGACGGATGGTTTGCAGGATCGCCACTCTTTTCCGCCATTCTCTCCGCTGCCGCCCATTCCGCCGTCAGGGCTTTGCCGAAGTGAGCCATGCGTGGGCCTTCCTTCATTGTTGCGTGGGAAGCAGAAACGGAGGCCATCGTCATTTTCACAAAGTCACCAACCCCGGTCGGCTTGTGAAGGCCGCCATGAGGAATATATTTTTCGCCACCGTAAAGGGTATCCACCTCACCACCGCCCTTGGTGAATTTTTCTTTCACACTTTTCCGTGTAGGCTTGGTGAGAAGCCCTCCTGGAGTTAGTTCGCCACCAGCCTTGGCATTCCCCCGATACATGGCTGCTTCCGCCCCCCATGATGCGTGTCCCGAATGAGTCGCAATGTCGAGGAATTGCCCGAGTGCAGGCCATACCTTTGCCAGCAACCGCGCCCCAGCAACAGGAACGGTTCTCAGGTGAGAGCCGATAATCCCCGCTACACCGGCACCGCTAAGGTGGGCAAAAACTCCGGGGCCACTCAGCACATTCGCCTTGGCGAGTTCCGAGCTGAATTCACCGAATTTGTCCAGTTTACTGCGTGATGCGTCCTCAAGATCAAGTTGCATCTTTTTCAGCGCAATCTCCGACTGCCGAACCTTTAATTGAGCCTCCTCTATTCTAGTATCCATGCCGACTTTTTCTTTCGCCGCAGCCTTTGCTTTGAGCGTATCAGTCATTTCCTTGATGGTGTCGGGATTGCCGTCCACAATAGCCTGGAGCTTTGCCTGATCGCCAGTCTTGGCTACCAGTGAGAGTAATTCAGCCAGTGATTCCTGCCCAGCTTCGATTTCAGCACGGGAAAGTGGCTTGCCCGCCGCCTTAGCCGCCTTGATGCGTTCCAGTTCTTTTGATAGGAGTGCCGTCCTTGCGTCCACCTTGGCAATGCTTGACGCTAGGCGGGCCTGTGCGGCCTTGATGCTCGCCTCGACAATGAATGGGTCCAGCTTGTCTTGAAGCTCGCGGACTTGCCTCTGAACGCGCTTATTCATCTCCCGCATTGAGACTTCCGCTGGGGTCATTGCCCTTGACTCCTTGCCCTGCCGATCACTCTGTCCGGTTTCATCCATTTTGGCTACCCGCTTGGTGTATTGCTCACCCACCCGTTGCAGTTGCTTCAACCGCACTTCGTCACGGTGGGCGGTGTCGGCAGCACGCAGAGCGTCACGTTCCTTCGTAAGCGTGTCCAATTCAGTCCGTTTTGCCTCAATTTCCTTGGAAGTAGGCTTTTCTTTCGCGTCGGGACGTTCGGGCCAGATGTTGCCGGTTTCGATCTGTTTTTTAACCTTAGCAATCTCATTTTCGACAAAGGAGAGTGCTTTCTCGGAGCGGTTTGCAGCGATTACATCTTTGAAATTCTCCTCATATTCCTTCCTCTTGGCGTTCCGGCGTTCCAGAAGTGCTTTGTTCTCAGGGGAATACTCCCGCTTGCCGTCCTTGGATACCATCGGTTTCCCGTTGGCAATGGCTTCATCCATTTCCTCAATCTCGTTTAAGAGACGGGTGGCGATGGACTGCTCTACGCTACGGCCTGCGCCTTCCGCTGACCCTTTGTAGAGGTCTGGGTTCTCGCGGATCGTCTTCTTCGCCAACTTGATAAGCCTGCGAGTCTCGGGGTCCGGTGCCTTGCGCTCGATACCGCTGACTTGGTGGGCGCGTGCCTTCACTAAAATGTCATCCAGCTTAGAGAGTTCCCGCCCTTGTGCGGCCATATCCATCGCGTGCAGGAGGTCTGGGTCTTCCGTGAGAGGTTTACGCCTGCCGTAGCCGGAGAATGACTCCACAACATCCTGCCTGGAAACGTTTGGGAATACTTCCTTCACCTCCTCATGGAGTGCGTCAAATAACTCCTCGCGCCCTTTGATGCCGGAGCGGATCAGTTGAATCCCTACCTTTTTGGTATAGGTGTCTAGGTCGCGGATTTCCTTGCCTTCCCCAGCCTTTACCTTCATGCGCTCGACGACGTTGGCAATGATCGCGGATGGCTCGTCGGTCTTTTTGATTCGTGCGGTGGCTTGCTTCTTAGCGGCGGGAGACTCATTGCCGCCTGTCTTTGCAATGGTATCGTCCAAATGGGCGTCCGTAGCCTCCCACAAACGGTCGATCACGGGGTCCAGATTCGCCTTTACCGCTTCCTCTCCAAAGCGTTTTACAAAGCCATCCCTGATTTTGTCGATGGAATTTGCTCCCTCGGAGCGCAGAGCCGTAGCGTAATCAACAATAGCATCGTGAATCCCGCCGAATTGCTGAGATTTAATGGATTTGTCTTTAGTCCCCCATAGAGAGTCGATAATGGACTCAGCCTTAGCTTTGAGCTTTGAATAACCTGACCTAATCCTGCTGATAAAGCTATCCTCCTCCGGTGAAGTAGGAACCATCCCAGCCTTCTTAGCCTCCTCCAGACCGTCAGCGTGCGCTGTCTCCGCCGCCTTCGTAGAATCAAGCTTGTCCCGCTCGTCTTCTAGCTTCTGCTTCGCTTTAGACGCTTCCGCATGGCGTTTCGTTTCCTCGCCAACTTTCTTGATGATTTCCTTGTCCTTCGGGTCAGATGGGTCAAGTCTGCGCCTTATGCTCGCCTCGATCTTCCGAAGCATCGCCCCTTGCGAGTAATTAGCCTCAAATGCCTTGCGTCTGGCATTCAATGCTCGTCCCGCGTTGGAACCATGCCCGTAAAATGATGCGCTTTGGTTGCGGACTTGCTCATCCTCCAAGCGGTCAAGTTCGCGCTCGGCCTGCTTCACCGCTGGGGTATTCTCCCCATTGCTATCCGCCAGAATGTCGTGATTCCGCGCCATCTCCTTCTGGATACGCTCGTAGTCAAGTCCAAGAATGAAATGCTCCTCGTCGGAAACAGTGTCCTTGCCATACTCAAACTTCGATGCAAGCTCGACGCCTAGACGCGGGTTCGCCGCGAGTTTTGCCTTCGCTCTCGCTTCGACTTGATCCCACCCACGGGGGGCACCCTTCTCGAAAGGTGGCTCCCCTGCGGCTTCGCGCCTTCTGTTGATGTCCTCTTGACGGTGACTTTCGCTGTTTTGGGGGTCGTTGCCCGCGACCGGCGCGGACCTGATCGGCTTGGAATCGCCTTCGTGGACGTAAAGCTCGCCGCGCTTGGCGTAGCCTTTCTCGGTAATGTTGTCGATAGCCTGCTGCCTAAGACTTCTAACATCGGGATTAGTTGAAGTGTCAGGCATACCATTTACCAATGCCTCGGAAATTGGAACCTTTTTGTAAGCGGCCTCAATGACAGCACTCCACAAGTCGGGCTTGGCGGTTGACTCCATCGCCGCCTTCAATTCAGCCGTCCTTTTCTTAATCAAAGCGGCCTTACTCTTTGCTCCGTTTGTGAAAACACTCGGCTCCTCCACGCCTCGTTTTGCCCAATCTAGATTCTGCTTTGCGTGGGCGATGAGTTTTTCTTTCTCATACGCAGCAAACTCATCCGGCGTCATCTGCTCTGGCCTGCTCGCGTCTCGGGCGGGGGCTTGTTGAGAATCCTGCTCTGTTTTTTCAACAGGGGCGGGCGCGGGACTCTCGCTAGGCTCGGCCTGCTTCGGCTCAGGATTGTTAGGTAGGGCGTTTTTATCCGCAGGCTTACCGCTGCGCTTCTTAGCCTCCTTCACGAAGCGGGCCTTCGCCTCGGCCAAGCTGTTCGTATCGAGGGGGATTACCTCGGACTCGCCAAAGACAATGTAGGCATTACCCCGATTGTCCCTGCCGATTCGTCCCTCGACTCCAAACGCCTTTCCGTTCAGGTAAAGTCCCGCTCCACGCTGTTCTTTGTTCGATGAGACGGGCGTGAATGTTCCCCTCTCCTTCGGTTGAATCCCAATGGAAGCCTCCAGCTTGTCCGCTTCTTTCGTGGCCGCATCGGCCTTTTTGATTAACTCGCTATGCTTTGCTGATTCGGAGTTCTCCAACATCGGGGCGCGGTAGGTGCGAATGATATTGCCAGGATTCGTTTCGTGAATGTTGTTCCTGCCCTTGTTGGCAACGGCCCGGCCCTGTGTTGACTTGTTGTAATCGGAAGCCTCGCGACGAAAGCGTTTAGCATCTGCTCGCAACTCGGCAATTTGCGCCTGAATCGGATTGGCTTCCCTCTTCGCCGCCAGCTTCTCGCCCTTCATGGCGCGGATGGACTCAACGGACGGTGCCGCCACGGGGGACTGCTCCCCCGCAGCAGGGGACTGGCTTAACTCTTGATTTTGCTCTGATGCGCCTTCTTTTCCTCCTCGAATAGCCTCTCCCATTTTTCCGGTGTCGGGAATATCCCTAGATGGCTGAACGACATTGCTTTCTGTAATTCTGTTTGTTCCAGTATCTTTATTCCGTGGAGAGTCAGAATCTCCCTTAATGACATTTGGTTGTGATGTTTTGTTTCCATAATTTAACCACTCTCTTATAAATCTGATGTTGGCGTTACCACCAACTTTATTGTAAAGAGAAGGTATTAGGTCAAATCCAAATTCCTGATCTTCTCCATTTAATATTTTCTTGATAACTGAGAGAACCCTTGAATCTTTCCGGTATAACTCTAAAATGTCTTTTTCCGGGAATCCTCTTTCTGCCGATTCATTGTAACGCTCCAGCGTGTTCCTCACATTTCCTTGGAGGCTCTGGACCATATCATAAGCAGAAATCCCGCTTTCGTCATTCGGATTGCCTGTTCGATATGCTGCATCTCTCGCAAAAATGTGAGATTTGACTGATGCCAGTATTTTATCTACTGCGGAATTGTAATCAGCCTTGGAATGCCTCCCTATTTTGGGTGTTTTTGAAGTAGATGATTCCCCCTTCGGTGTTGGAACTTTCAATGGCTCCCTTGCGGGAGTTGTAGCGGCACCTGCGCCCAAGTCGGATCGCTCCGACGAAGGGGGAAATTTTTCTAGCAACTGCTCATTGCCGTCTTTCCCTTTGACGGTTTGCTCTTGGTTTTCGGTTTGGCCATTGGTATCGTTGGTTTGGGTTGCCTCAGTTTTGCCCGCTGGGGTTTCGGGTGATTGGTTTCTAATCCTATCGACAAGCCCGTGCGCCAGCATCGTCGGGATATTTCTGCCTCCATCTTTCTTCGCAAAACCCAGCTTGGTTAGTTTCTTAATCTCACCCTTTGTAGCACCGGAGTCCTCAAATGACGTTACGAATGAAAAAGATGAATCATGGGTTGCCGCATTCGCCAGAAGAAGCACTTTTACGTCGTCTTGTAATCCCTGAGTTTCATTCGCGCTCGTTTTGACCGGATTTCTCGTTTTGGTCACTTTGAAGTCACGGCCAAATGGGATGCTTTTCGACATGCCCGTGTAGTCGGCAATGGCGTCCTCTTTTGAGTCAAACACGTTATGGCCAGACGGACCTTTAGAATCCACTCTCGTCGCCCTCCATTTCCCTTGTTCTGACGGGTCTTTCGTGATCAGCACCTTCATTCCTGGGAATGTTGGGCTTTCCATCTCAACACCATCAAATCCTTCTGATTCGGCTACCGCTTTATCGTAACGCTCTTTGACTTCCCTTCCTGCACGACCGAAGTCGAAAGGTTCCTCTGTCGCTGTTTTGGTTGTGTTTTCCGCTTCTGGAGCGGGAGATTCTGCTTTTGGAGACAGCCAATCGTTAAAGGCGCTATCGACCGCTGCTGGGTTTTTGGCTGCAAAATCAATAGCCTTGAGGCGATCCAGTTCACTGGAAATAGAATCCAGTTCTGGTGTCAGTTCGGTAATCTCCTGATCGGCATGACCGATACTGTCCCTCATCGCCTTGATTCTCTTGGCGCGTTTCGCCTCGTTCAATTCACCAAGGTTCACGTCGTCCTCGCCGTAGAAATTCCCCGGCGTGTTATCCTGAATCGTTATTGTTCCTTCGGTCTTTTTATAGACCCTGTTCATCCATGAGGATATTGTTTTCTGGAGACGCTTCTTTTCTGCGACGGCGGATTCAATGGCGGAGCTAATCTTTTCGCGTCTCTTTTCGAGTTGCTCAATTTTTTGCTCTGTTGTAGGAGCGGGAGATTCTGCGGAAGGCTCGGTTAATTCAACGGTGTGCCGTCCCCCACCGTATTTGAAATTGAAAATAACATTATCAACTTTAATTGGGCGTGATTTCCCGTCGTAGTAATATATTGCATCTCCACCGTCGATGTATCCTGTTGGAATGCCGTCAGGATCTGATTCAAATATTTCAAATAATGTCTGTGGGTCAGAAAAATAACGCTCATCACTGTCCGCGTTTAACTGATTTTCTATCTCAGAAGCATCGCGCGGCGTCGCTATTTTGACTCGCTTTACAAGTTTAGAAGCGTCCTCGCTTTTTCTTGGCCTGTAACCAACTAATCCGTCGAACACAAAACCGTGTCGAGCATACCATTCCACTAATTTCTTTTCCGATAAATGTATTCCAGACGCTTGAGCACCAGACGGATCAACTGTGAGAGATATTGACATATCACGATTATCCACCTCCATTAAGATGCGCTTTAATTCGCGGCTGGCTGCGCCATTGTTACGATTACTCTCTTTGGGAACAGCGATAACCTCCAGAGAAACGTCACCTACAAACTGCTCGCCATTTATCTCTACTATATCCGCCTCATCGGACAGACTTACCTCAACACCACTCTCAGTCTCGTAATTTCCAGCAGCGTCACGCATAGCCCCTGATATTCTTCTCCCTTTTTGGTCGCTTGGAGCTAGAATATCCGATAACTTCACTGCTGACACTCTAGACTTTACTCGCGTTTCTTCTGCGGCAGGCTCGGCCACGTCGCCAGCCAGCTTGTCGGTTGCGGGTTGCTCATCGGTCGTTGCTCCTACTGGGTTTGCTTCATCAATCGCTTTCTGGAGGGCATCTTCAAAGGAAACCCGATCTCTATCCATAATTTCTTGGATTCGGGACTTGTAAACAGCGACCCTTTTCTTCCCTGTTGGGACAGAAGCGGATTCATTCGGTGCTTGATCGCTACTATTCTCCTGCACGATAAACTCGGCGGGTTTATCCTGCATCTTCGGTGTAGCTTCGGCTGGCTTCGGTGCTTCCGCCTTCGATTGCTTCTCTGCCCTCCAATCATCCCATTTCTTGCTACCCCCCATAGTCGGCCCAATTCCTAATCCCATTGGCTTAGACGGAATGCCTCGGAATCTTCTGACGGCATCAATCATTACACCAACATCGTCTCGGTCCATCCCGGTGATCTTAACAACCTCGTTGATCTGAGCTTTTTTAGGGAGTCCACTGACTTCGAGGTTTTCGATGTAGTCCGCCAGCGAGCCATCGCCCTGCTTAATCGTTTCAGCCCCACTGTAAGCGGTCTTGTGCTGATTGTAATTAGCCACTATCCGATCAACACTAGGCAATCCACCGCCGACCTCAGTATCTTCGTCCCATGCCTTTACTAGTTTTTCCGCCTCTTGATTGGGAAGTCCTGCCTTAACGAGTGCTTCAACAGATGGACGTTTAGCCGCTTGGTTGTTCTCCGTCGCGGGTGAAGGTTCGGGAGCAGGCACCTCCTCCGCCTTCTTCGGAACAGCAATATCGTCCAGTTCCTCAATCCGCGCCGTCACAGTATCCACCATCTCCTGCACAACCGCGTCAAAATCAGGGTTCTTCCCGTTCATCATCCCCTTCAAATACTTAACAATCGCATGGAGCGCACTCTTAACCTTCTTCACTAGATCTGGGGTGTTATGCAGTTCTTCCTGCCGTAGTTCCTCGCCGTCCACCGTCCACTTCCCGCCCTTGATCTGAATCTTCCCGGCAATCAGAGCCGCCAGAAACTCATGCGTGACATCATCCCCCTCCGCCTTCGGGTAAAGTTGCTTCATCACCTCTGTCCACGCGGCGTCCTCAGACAGGTGTTTGGTGATTGAATCGAAAAGTTTCCTGCCTTCCGCCGTCTTTGAGAAATCTTCAACAATCTTGTGAATCCCCTCCTCGCGCATAACCAAATCCGCCCACTGCTTAGTCGATGCTCCCTTTTTCAAGTTTTTCGCCGTATGCAAGATGTCTGGAATGGAAACGACTAGCTTCCCGCCATCAACTGAGAACCCAGCAGTCCCTTTAGGTTTCATCGTGAATACAGGCTTGGCATCGCCAAACGCAGGTTGGAACCTAGCAATAGCCTCGCGGACATGGCCAAGTGCCTCCGCAACGTCACCCTGCTCCTTGTCATCGAGGATGACGTCATCGTTATCCTGAATCTCGTTGATTGCCGTTTTAACGTCCTCGGGGTGCTCCACGGGAGCCTTTTCGGGCTTGGGTGCCTCCGCCTTGGGCTTAGGTGCCTCACTAGCAGGCTTCGCCGCCGCCTCATTCCCGTGAATCGCCCTCTGCGCCAACTCGCTCGTAGGGAGGATTTTCGACGTTTCTGGATAGAGTGCCGCGCCATCCTCGCCCTTGGCTTGGCTCACACGGTTCAAGAACTCCTGCCGCAAAACATGGGTTTCGCCAGACTTGTCAACAGCAGGCTCCACGCCTTCCGACTTAGCCAGCAACACGTCCTGCTCACCCTTGAGCAGTCCATCCCACCCGTGCTCCTGCATTTTAATCGCAGCCGCCAGTTTAGCAGCATTCTCAGGGTTCCGTGCCTTCTCTGCTTCCACCTCGGCCTTCGCCGCTTCGGGATCGCCATCATTCACCACTCCAGCCATCCGGTCCAGCGCATCGCTACGGGAAAGCAAAGCATCATGCAGGTCAACCATCGCAGCGTCCTTAGCCTCACCATCAGGAGCCGTCTCCACCGCCTTGCGCTTTGCCGCAATATCCGCGTCAATACTCTCAAGCTCAGGGAACGCACCCGCATGTCCTTCATGCCCTGCAAGTAGTGCCTCTGTGGAAATGCTGCCGTGCAGTTTCTCCAGATCATCCACCGCTGCCTTGATTTCGTCGGGAGTTTGCGGAGTGATAGGTTCATCCGGTGCAGTCGCGTCACCGCCCTTAGCCCCACCACCGTTGTCCTTGCGAAACTTGTCAATCGCCCGCCCCCGGTTCAATGACTCAACCATCCCAGGCAGAACACCCATCAATGCTCCCATCCCGGCAGATTCAATGGCGGAATGAACAATCTCCCCAACCGTGATGTTCGGGTTGTAGGTCGCCTTGGCAACCAACTCCTGTGACACCGTGAAAACAAACATTTCCGCCGCTTGGTCGATGATATGCGGAGCCATGATCTTGCTCGTATCGGCAGACATGCGGAGGAATGCCTTCACGCCCTCCTTCATGGAGCCACTGTGAATCACGTCCATGATCGTTTTCTCGCCAGCTCCCGCCACAAAGTCCGCAGCCGTCATGTTCACGGCGTCCTTGGGCATGGAAATCATCTTCTTCATCAGGGACTCCTGCCCTTTCGGGAATGCCAGTGCCACGATGCCTCCTAGAACGCCGGAGAGCATCGCCACATTTCGACCGCCAGCCGTGCCGATTGTTTCCGCTTTCGCCTTGATCTCATCCATCTCCTGCGGGGACATCTTGGAAAGGTCTTTCCCGGCAAGCAAAGATTGCATGGCTTGTGCCGTGTATGCCGTAGTCGCAGAGTTCATCACGCTGCCAGCAGTCATCGACGCCATCATGGAGAAGCTGGAAACCTTGTGGATAATCGGAACGTTCACGCCCGCCATTATCATTTTCATCAACGGGGCCGCATTGCGCGTTTCCATGAGTGTCTGGAATCCACGCCCCGCAGCCTGTGCCATCTTGGGAGCCATTCCCGACTCAACCATCGCCGCAGCATACTCCGCCGCCGTGCTGGCACCCTTGGCCGCAGCCGCCTCTCCCATAGCTGTGACGCGCCCCATGATCGGGAGTGCCTTAGCCGCAGCCACGCCCTCGCCAATGCCCGCCAGCCTTGCCCCCATGCCGACCAATGCCCCCACCTTCATAAAGGGAAGCATCTCCAAAGTCATCTTGGTGAGGTCTGCCGCCGCTGAGTTCATACCAGCAAGCTCTTGCGCCTCGCCCTCGTAGGCTCTCGACATCAGCTTTGCGCCAGATGCCATACTTTCGCCTAAACCTGGAATATCCGCCGTCGCCATGCTCGCAAGCCCCATCAGACCCGCGTCCACACCGCTCCCAGCAGTCTGGAATGCCTGCCACGCCTTTTCACGGGTGCCAGCAAAGGAACCCCACGCGCTAGGATTGAGCAGACGCGCAAACTTGTTGCCGTCCAAGCCTTCCTTCTGCCGGAAATGCTCAATCACGTCAGGGAAATACTCCGCAGAATGCTCCTGAGCGTAGGCTGGCCACGCATCAGGGAAAGATTTTGTCATCGCACGCACAATGTCGGCCTGATTCGCCGGATTCTTGCGCTCGTTGTAGAGAGAAATATCAAATGCTGCCTTGTCCGGTCCCGCTTTAGAATTGCTCTCGCTCGTCATTTTATCCGAATCCCACATCACTGAGGGATTGATGACATATTTTCCATTGCTTAACAGGTGGGAACGCCCGTCCTTGTAGATTCCTCGGAAGGAAGCCTTCTCGTAATCAGTCACAGACTTGTCCACAAGCTCATACGGAACTCCCGTCAGTTTAGCCCATTTCTCTTTCTCACCTTGGGAAATCTCCTCCTGCACCTCAAGCGGTTTGCGGCTCCGCAGACTCTCTGCTTCCTTCTCGGCTGGCGTCATCTCAGACTCGGGCTTTAGCTTCTTCCGACGCGCAATCTCTCCGTTTGCCACCACCTCCTGCTTCCGCTGTAAATCGCTAGGCTCATCATTGGGTTCAGGCTGAACTTGATTCCACTGGTTCAAGGCATGGCCATGAGCGTCAATCAGGTCAAAGACTTCACGCTGCTTTTGGTCGCCCTTGCCAATAGCTTCCGCCACCTTCTTGTCGGCAATGTCCGCGAGTTTTTGCTTCTCGTCATCGGGAAGCCCCGCAGAATCGCGCCGGAATGCCATCTTGATGTCGCGCACCTCGGGAGCAATCCCAGCATGGAACGGACTCTTGGTAAGTGCCTCAATCTGCGAATCCTCACGCAGGATTTGCGCCCGCTCACTTGCCTGATTCACGACTTTCCCGCGACTCTCAATGTCCACGGCACGCTTCTGGATACCCGCCCGCTTCTGGTTATACCAGCTATTGTAGGCAATCTCATCAGAAATAGTAGACACTCCCGCCTTTTTAGCCTCTGCCTCTTTCTCGAAGGCATCCCGGTCAGCCGCAAACTGCTTGGCGTCATCGTTGAGCTTGACCGTCTCACCTAAAAGGACGTGCGGTTCATTGGAAACTTCATTCACAGTGTCTTGCGACACAGGGGGACCCTTCGTGTCCACCTTCGGAACCATGCTGTTCGCCGCACTCTCCGTATCCATTAGTTCCTTCTGCAACCCATTCTTTCGGGCACCCCACGCCGCAACCCTGACCCCAAGACTCGCCACCGCCTGTTCGTGCATGAACCGATCACGCTCATTCATCGGTTGTTGCCGCTGCGCCAGTAGCTTTTTGCGGTCATTCTCTAGTTTCTGCTGTTCTCCAGCAAGTTCTTTCTCGACTAGCGATGTATTCTTGAGCTTGTCCTCAACAATCTGGCTCTTAATCGCAGCCTGATCCTCGGGATTAACCTTCCCAATCAGTTCGTTCCGATAGTCGGCGACAGACATTCCCTTAATCCGCGCTTGGTCCTTGGTAATTCCAGTAATTTGATCCTCGACATCCATTTGCTCCTTGGTCCGCTCTGCACGTCCCCTATCCTCATCGTTGAAGGGCGTGTAGCTCCCGTCTCGGACAGCCTTACGGTCCTTCCCGCCCAAAACATCGTAGGAATGCACACGGCTGGACTCAAGTTCCCGCTTCTTGTCAGCAAGCTCAGTCAACGCCCGCTTCCTCTGCTGTGCAGAATACAAGTCGCCCACTCTCTTGTCGGGATGGAAAAGTGCTTGCTCCGGCTCAACCCGCGTCCAAGGAGATGCCTTGTTCTCAAAATAAACACCCGTGTCCTCTGGGTCATCCTTGTTGCTAACAACTTTGGCGTCCTTCTCAGGATTCAATACCTTTACACCGCCCGTTTCGTCAAGGACAGTCTGGTAAGGTCGCCCAGCCCCGTCATAACGGACCTCATCCTTAATGATATTTCGGTCCTGCTCTCCAGTGAAAAGGTTTGTCTTCGGCGCAATGCCTCCACCATGAGTCGTAATCGTCTCCGCACCAGGATTCTGCACCCTCGCAATGTCCTTGGCCTGCCCCTTCGCATCAGCAATAGCCAAGTTAGCCTGCCTCACCCGCTCACGCTCCGCAGCATTATTCGCACGCAAAAGCTCCGCGTCCTTACTCCGCTGATAGGTCTGGCTTATCCGCTCATTCTGAGAATCCACCTTGCTGGGACCAAAAAACGAAGGAGGCGCCGTCCTCGGCATCACAGGTCCACGCCTGAAAACATTCGGAACAGGTGCCGCCTTCACCGCCTCCTGCTTGTATTGCGGCTCCCGCACCGGCATCCGCTCCGGACTGTAAACTTGCCTGTCAGGGAAATCCTGCGCATCATAAGTTCCAACCCCACTAGAATCAAACTCTTGATCCTGTGTGTCCGGCTGGGAAATGTCATTCGGATCAATGATCGCTTGGAATTTGGCCATCTCGGAGTTTAACCGCATTCCCCACAACCGCAAGAGGATAAACGCTTGCCTTCACCCATTTCCCGAGTAGATTGATCGCGGCCCGAATGCTCAGTAAAGCATTCAGACCGCTAACTCCAACCATACATGACCTATGATTCAAGCTGCCAAACCAATACCCGTGCTCACAGACGAAAACAAACGGAATTTCCACAAGAAGATTTCCACTACCCCAACCGAAACAGGATGCCTTGAGTGGCTTGCATGGAAATTGCCGACAGGTTACGGGCAATTCGGCATCAAGGGGAAGTTGTTTTCCTCTCATCGCATCGCATATTTCCTTGCTACTGGAGTGGACCCTTACGAGCTTTGCGTGTGCCACACTTGCGACAACCCATCTTGCGTTAATTTTTTACATTTGTTTCTCGGGACGCCAAAGGAAAACGTGCAGGATCGGGAGAAAAAAGGGCGCAACAAACCTCCATACGGAAACGCTCACGGCATGGCAAAACTCAAGGAGTCAGACATCCCCCTGATTCGTTCCGATCCACGAAAGTATCGCATCATTGCCGTCGATTACGGGGTAAACCCGTGTCAGATCGGAAGAATCAAACGAGGCCAAATCTGGAAACACGTTGCATGAAAGGACACCCGCTTACACCAGAACAGGAGAAAGAACAACGCCTATTGGAGTTGTCGCGGACGGTTGCCGTCAGGAATTTTTTGAGTTGGTGGTGCGCCTACGGGACCATATTCACCAAAGATGGTCATGCGGAAGGCATGTCCGCGACTGGAACGATGTTGGCTCCAAACCCCATGCAGCGAATAGTGGGCGAGGTCATAACTTGGTTCAAGGAAAGGCATCTCCCAGTCAGGATTATTTCTCTGAAACCACGGCAGCGTGGCTCCACGACAATTTTCATGGCTCTCGCTTATCATTTTATGTCATCTGCGCCCCCAGGAACCACTGGGCGCATAGTAGGCGGCACGGAAGAAGTTGTTAGGACTTTGTTCGAGATGTTAGACAAGTATTCCAAGGGAGACACGTTTTTTCAGGATAATCCCAGCGAGATCATGCCTCGCGGATTGAGGGGACGGTGGGAAAACGGGAGTGAAGCCAAGGGCACCACACTTTCGGGAAAGTCGGGCGGAATTGGCTCGATGAACCCATTCTTGCTTGCCACGGAAGTAGCCCTATACGACAGTCCCGGTGATGATAACATTCCAGATGCCGAGGAACGATTCAACAATCTAGCGAAAACCGTTCCTTACACAGAGGGCAGCATGATGATTCAAGAGAGCACGGCCCGTGGCCAGACGGGGTTATTCTACCGAAATTACATGAGGGCGACACCTTGGGATCAGGTTAAGAAAGAGGGGAAGATTTCTAGCGATAACGCGACAATCTCACTTTTCTTCCCATTTTTTATATTCCCGACTTCTCTAGAGATTGGACCAGACATGAGCGAGGAAGTCGCAAAGGAGTTTATCGCCAACCTTGATCCTGATGAAGTCCAATACCGAGCAAACGTCCTAGCTGACACTGGCTTTTTACTCAATGCTAATCACATGAAGTGGAGACGCTTTATGATGGAGAACTCCTGTGGTGGCGATCCTACCATCTACGACCGAGATTTTCCGTATAGTGTCGCCACCGCCTTTACCAAGTCCGGCTCCCCCCGGTTCTCGAAAAAGTCCACGTCCATCCTGCGTCGCAACGCGCTTGCGAATCAGACCTTGGAATACGGCAACCTAAATATGCAGGGCAATAACCCATTTTCGCGGAAGGACGTGGTGACGTTTGACCGTGTGCATTCTGCGAATGACGCGAACTGGCATATTTACGAGCACCCGTTGGCTGGTTGCCGGTATTACGTTGTGGACGATCCTAGTTTGGGCAAGATACCTACGGGGGGGAAAGACCCTGATAACAGTGGTATCGGCGTTTTCCGTGCTGGGTATCGGGATGATATGGGTATCTGGAGGCCGATGAAGCTGGTGGCTGCGGCTGCGAACTCGAACGGGAAGAAACTGTATTGTTTGTGGCCACCTGAGACAGCGGAGCGTGAGCTTTGGAAGGCGAGTAAGTATTACGGTGGGACGAACATGGTGCCGGTAGTTGTTGAGACTCCGATTGATGCTGGGATTAACAGGACGCTCAAGGATAAGGGGTGTCCTCTCTACGTCCAGCGGAAGGCTAATGCTATCGAGGAGGTGGAGGAAACGACCTATGGTTTTCGCCAGACGGTATCCACGAAGGCTGAAATCCTTGCGCTGCTAGAGCAAAAGATGCTGGAGAACTTCCGCGCTGACGATGGCGGAATCCTGGACGGTGGCGGAATCGACATTCCCGACCTATGGACAATTGACGAGATTGAGGGCATGGTCCGCAAGCCAGACGGTAGCGTTGCGGCTGGTAGGGGACATGACGATAGGGCAATGTGCGTTGCCATTGCTTGCGCTGTGGAGAAATGTGCTCAAGCGCATGTTCCTCCAGCTCGCATAGTCGATAAGTGGGAAAGATTAGATCGGGCGCAGAATCAAAGCCATAGAAGGGGCCAGTTTTGGTAGGTTTGTTCCCGTATTGGGAACTGGATCAAACTAGCCCCTTGAGCATGTCTGAGAGGGGATTTTTCTTGCGCTTGTTGGCGATGTTGCCGACTACGGTCTGGTTGTTGGGTCTGGCGGGCTTCTGGAGCACGGGCGGGGTTGGTGAGCCTAAAGGAGAGATTCCGCGAGTTCTTGGGTTTTGGGAGACTTTGACTGGATCGAACGGGTTTGACGGGGTGGTGAGGGGGCTTTTCTTGGTGCGGTTGTCGGTTGTGAACCCAAAGGGAGACGGCGCAGGCTCTGATGGGGTGGGAGCCTGCCCTTTCGGATACAATGACTGGCGTTGAGCCTCGCGCTTTGCGTTCTCTGCGAAACCCGGTTGGAGACTTGGTGCGAGTCCGGGGATGACGGGGATGCGTTTAGGGAGAAGGCGGTCCTCTGCCCCAGCAATATCCTCGGTGGTTTTTGGGGCGAAGTCTTGAAACCCCGCGATTGCTTGGCGTTTGCGGTCTAAGAGCGTTGGAGGTGGAGCGGCGGCGGTTTGCGGCCTTGCAAGTGCGGGATAGGGGTTGGGAGCGGCTGGAGCCAGAGGATCGGGGTTCACGGGCGCGGGGGCGGGTGCCGCTGCGGTGGTGGATTGCGGTTTGGCGAGCACGGGGGGCGCGGCGGGTGCGGGAGCCGCCGATACTGGAGGTGCCTGATAGTTCGGCGCACCGGGGGGAGCCATACCTACGGGCTTCGCTGGTTCCGCAGGACGTGCGATCATCGGGGGGATGGCTGGCTTGGCGGTCTGCCCAACGGGGGTGTTGAGGATGTCGGGCATCGCTGGAGCGGTGGTGGTCGCCGCAGCTTTGTCTGCCGCCGCCTTGTCCGCAGCGGCCTTTGCTTCTTTGTCCGCAGCAGCCTTGTCGAAAAGAGCCTTGTCCGGTTTAGACATAACGCTTGCGTCTCCTGTGAACTTCACGTTTCGCTGGGCTTGGTTGATCCCGTTAACGGCATCGTAACGGGAAGGCCCATTTGCGTGTAGCCAGTCGATTCCGCTCTCCTGCGAGAGTCCGCCTGTCCGAAGACCGCCTCCCGGCCCGCTGCCGCTTCCATCTGTGTTCTGCCGCGCCCTCAGACGGCCATAGACTTCATTTTGTGTGAGTCCTGAGAACTCACCGCCCCCTGCGACCCATTGGGATGATCTTTTTCCTCTGCCGGGACGCATGAGGACACCTTTCATCGCTTCTTGCGTTTGCTGGTCGAGGTCTTGATTTGGATCGAGTAGTGCCATAGTATGGAAATTTTAGTTGAGATTTCAATAAGATACGACGGATTTTGGCGATTGCAAGATTTCACGGTTGACTTTTGAACGCACTTGTGGGATTCTTGAATATCAAAGAAAAAGTCCTGTGCTAGGGAGTGATCTTGACCCATAGACTAATTCTTTGAGGCCGACTTCCTAGCAGAGTCGGCCTTTTCTTTGTCTCCGTTCCAGAGATCGAGATAGTGTCGGGCTGGGGCGGGTTGGCACCGGAGGAGGGACATCCCGAGGTTGAGCCGACAAACGACATTTTCAATAACTCAGCTTGGCCGGTGGCCAGGGGGTAATGAAGGCGTCCGGTGTTTAACTTCCTCCGTTTCTGGAGGCAAATGGCTGACCGGAAAAACGACCTTCTGCGAAGCGCGGCTCCTTCCTATACGGAAGTTTCTCTTTCTTCGTCTCCCTACCTTTACTAGTTCCTTACGGGACTGGTGGGGGTAGGGGGTCGCTTCTCTAAGCCCCAAGCCTGCCAGAAGTTTACTCTCTCAGATACTACCTAAACCAACTTATGAATGAACCAAAAACAGTAAAAATCGTTTTCGATGGCGGAACTCCCTGCAACGTCCCTTCTCGCGGCTACGGCGAAGGCTACGGCAGTTTCACCCTGAACGGTCAACGGCCTTGGCGGCTGCAATTCGGAGAACCGATGTCAGCGAACGCCGCAGAAATCAGAACGCTTATTTGCGCAATCCGCGTCGTTCTTCTAGTGGAGAGCAATCCCCATAACGTGATTCTAGAAATTACTGGTGATTCTCAAATTGCGCTTGGTCGGTGCCACAAGGGGCGCAAACCTCCAAAGGGAAGCGGTCCTTTTGTTCGTGCCTGCGAAGAACTACTGATCGTCTGTTCGCAATTCCACAAAGTCCGCACCAAATGGCACAAGCGCGACCGATCTGTTGAGCTTTTCGGTCACTAGCAGCAAAAACGGACGCAATTCGTCCTTTTCTGCATATTACGCCGCATCGTTTTACTGAAAACACACGTTTTGCTGGGTCAGTAAAAACAAGGTTTTGAGTAAAATCATCGCTTCTTCACCACCCGATAAGCCGGGGTGAACCTATTACCCCGTTTTTTCCAGACCTGCTCTACCTCGCCGGACGCGATCCTTGGTTGCATCTTCCGCCTAATAGCCTCGGGACTTAGTCCGATTTTCAGTCCAATTTCCTCCAATGTTTCAGCCGATTCGTCGATGGTCTTGGGGCTAAACAACGACGAGACGAGCATTTGAGCGAGTTCGTTTGTGGTCGGGTTTGTTTTCTTTTTCATACTGGGAGTCGCCATTCTTTTTCGGTTTGTGGTTGTTCGTGGAGCCAGACCATTGTGCGGTCATCGCAGTATTCGCCCCAGCAGAAGCCTCCAGCCCATGCGTGGGTGGCTCTGCGAGCGTTGGCGTAGTCCATGTTCGGAATATTGGACAGAGTGCCTACGGAGTAGCCTGTGGGGTTATCTGAGCGGCGACCTTTTGCCATGCCTGGACGGTGCGTGTGCGCGAAGATGACGTTGCCCTCGGTTTCTGCCATGTCGCGGCAGGAGTTCTCGTTGAAAATGAACCCGTGCATGAGCTTGTAGTTCCCGATCATGCGAAAGTCGCGGATTGACCAACCCTCGACGTATTCGGCCTTGAGTGCCTTCATCTGCTTCTGGAGGCGCGACACGATATTCATGGCGCAGTCAGCAACAATGGCGTTGCGATCATTTTGGAGGTTCCACAATCGAATTTCGTGATTGCCGTTCAGGACGATGGTTGGTCTGAGTTGCTGGAGGAACTTGCAGCCAGCGTCGATGTCTGGCCCGACTGGCTCGGATTCGTCGCTACCACCTCGGGCACCCTTTCGGAACGCCGCTGTGTCCACGAAGTCGCCCAAGTGGACAACCGTGGTCGGCTTCCATGCGTCTCGGAACTTAACAACCGCAGCAGCCGCTACGGGATCAATGTGATTGCCGTGGGAGCACCCGACAGCGAGAAACCGTTTCCATTTGCGGGTAATATTTGCCATAGATTAAATTTCGTTCAAGCCCTTGTCGTTTGGTTCGATGATCCTGACGTTGTGCTTGTGGAGAAAGTCGGCTAGTTTCTTGGCGTTACTGGTTACTGTTTTCTCTGGGAGTGATGGGTCGAGGTGATGCAGATACTCATGCACCAAAACCTCAATCCGCGCCTTCCCTTTAGTTCTTGGGTCGATTTCTATTTCGTCTAGGGAATACATTCCCCAAGCCTTTTCGCGTCCCAGCTTTTTGATAACCACTTTTGGATGCTTGAATTTTGAGGGCATGGTTATTGAAGTATCTCACGCCCAAGCCCACTCCGCTCTAACCATGAATGGAGGTCGCAACCCGTGGGCTTGGGCGAACCCTGGATTCAGGTCAATCCCTGCTCCGTTTTTGATGTTCTTGCTCCACGGCATCGTATCCCCCAGCGTCCCAATGATGATTTTGCCGTTGATACGCACCGCTACGGGGCGCAGGGCGGCGTTCTTAGCTGTGCCCCATCGCTCCAGCCAAATGTCACGCGGAAGGGCGCAGTAGCACTTGTCGGTGCGCCAGCAGGGTGCCTCCATGAAGAAGCCGATACCATTGTCACCGACCTTAAAGCATTCGGCGTCCGTCTTGCCTTTTGCCTTGCACGCCTTGAACGATGCGACGTCCTTTTCGTCGGCAAAGCTGGAGGCGTTGACGGTATGCCAGACGTAGCGTTTTCCTGAGAGATTATCAATCGCAGGGATTGCCGGTGCGGGTTTCGGTGCGAACCATGACTTAAATATAGAGAACAGGCTCATAATTATGGGATTTTGGCTGAGTGGGCTTCCAGATACCGGATAATGTCGCCAACCGTGTGAAAGTGGTCGAACGTCTTATCTGAAATGGTGATGTCGTAAATTTCCTCAATGGAGTTGTGGAGTTCTGCAAAGTCAACGATGTCCATTTCCAGATCATCGCGCAGCTTGGAATGGTGGTAAGCTCCCCCGCCCAGCGTTCCGATGGTTCTGAGTATCTTTCGGAGCGCGTAGAGATGCGTCATTGATTTAGCCTGAGTTCGTTGGTTGCGATAACTTCGACCATGCAGAGTGCGGTGGCTATGAAGGCGATGCAGACTGCGAGGAACAGGATGAAGGCAATGTGCTCGAGGCGGCTCATTTTGTGGGGATGATTGGAAGCGGGTCATGCTTGTTGATCGGAATGTTGACCGTTGGATAGGCAGGGTCGCCCCAAAGCGTTGCTCCAACGGTTACGCCACGAAGCGCAAGGTTCATTGTGATGGATGGGCCGACATAGACGCATCTGCCTCCGATTGAACCGTCCAGATTAGGCGGGGGACATTTGCACGAACTGAAGAAGATCAGGGTGAGTAGGAACAGGCAGATGGTTTTCATTTGTGTGGTTGGCTGGCTTTTTTGGCGTAATATTCGAGCATTGCGTCGGTATTGTCGAGATTCTGGTTAATCATCCCTGCTTGGATGGAGTCGCGGATATGCTGGCAGCTTGTGAGCAGGAGAATGATGGCGCAGATTGTGATGGCGATGAGAAATTTCACAGCAGGTTTGCCCTCACATGGTTGGCCCGTTGCTCGTCGCGGAATGCAATGGCTAGGAGCTTGGTATCGTAGTAGGTCAAGGTTGGCTCACCGTTGTCCTTGTCCCATGACTCCACGGCGAATCCGGTTGGCATGACGATTGGCTTCTTGGCCATGCTCGCTCGTAGGTCTAGGAGTGCCTGTTCGTCGTCGGACGGTGACGTGGGCTTGGCGATGAAAGAGTTGAATGCTGTCTCGTCGCTTTCCTTGATTGGAATTGCCTGCTTGAGCAAAGCGTCGAACATGGCAGACCTGCTAGGCAGATTGGAATCGAATGGGATCGCGGGCTGATCGCGGATGGGTTCCTGTTCTTCGGAGAGTTTCTGGAGCGATTCCAGATTCGTGAATCCGAGACGCTTGCCGACGTAGGAAACGACGAAATCCAAAGCACCAAGGACTAAAGCCGACAACCCAATGCCGATAGCCTCGTTCGCGCTAGGCGTGTTCCCAAGATGAGCAGCAATCATCCCAATAATAGGAGCAGTCACAACACCGACCTTCAAGAGCACTTTGCGAGAGTATTTCCCCCACATCCACCCAACGAAGCGGTGCATCGCGTTCGGCTCTGCGTAGGGTAGTCCGGTCTTTGGGTCGTTGACTCGCATGGCCGCAGTATAATCCGATTCTATTCTACTTGTCAAGTTTTCTATCAATCCGCTCCACGACCGCCTTGATGGCATCGATCTTCTGCGCGTTCACTGTATCGTTGTGCTCCAAGACGCGGATGGACGCGCCGTGCTCCTCAATAACGGATTTGTGCGCATCCACATCATAGCGCATTCGGATTATGAATATCCCGCCAATCACTAAACCGCTCAGGATGGCGACGATCCATTTCACGATGATCTCAGTCGATTTGAGGCGGGAGTTGATGTCGGCCGAGGTGCGCTCCATAATGTTATGTGAGCGTGACCGTGCCGTTGGCGTTGATCGTGTAGGCGGCTGGCGGAATGAATGTGGATGTCGGCATCTTGGCGAGCACTGCGATGGATAGCGCGTGGTCTGGATGGGTGAGAATCCAAGTCGGAGCATCGGCCAGCAGCGCGGTGAGTTCAGCCTGTGTGGCTCCAGACGCGATGAACGCACCGCGCGCGAATGACCGCAGGAGATGCGTTACGGTGTCCCTGTGCTGACTGAACGCCATCGCTGCGAAATTGCCCATGCGGTCCAGTTTTGACTGCACCGAGTCGATGTCAGACCAGAGCAAATCGAATGTTTGCGTGGCGGCGTCTGCATACATTGCGAGTCCCCGGCTGGCGATGTCGCCCATAAGGGCAACGGAGGATTCACCGGCGAGGGGTGCGGATTTGTTTGTGAGAAATTCCATGGTCTTTAGGGGTTGAGATTAAGCGGCGACAGCTCCGTAGATTCCGATGATGCACCAGCCGACGCCGGTGATGAATTGCAAGGTAACGGAGTCGCCGAGATTCGTGAAAGTGATCGTCGTATAGGTGCTAGGTTTGGTCGTCGGGGTGAGAACGCCACTACCTCCGTCGCTGGTATGGATGATGGTCTTGATCTGGCCATTAGCTCCGTCGGCAAGCGTAATGGCCTGGGCCGCGCCCGTTGAGATGTAGCCGGTGGTCCCCGTGGAAATGCTGATCGCGCCCGCTCCGGTGAGGGTGTTGGGGGTGGTGATGAGTGTGCCGCCGAACGTCCCGTTTCCGCCAACAAAAACATTTCTTGGCCTCGTCGCCCCGGTCGCGCCTATGTCGTAGGCGTTATCTGCCATTGCCACAAAATGACCATTTGAGTCAGCCGCCCAGCGACTCGTGCCTGATGTCATCAAAAAGACACTGGCCCCGCCCAACGTCCCTATATACAAAGCGCGATTTGTTCCGGTGCCCCCTTTGGATGTAACCACAGCGAGCGTATTGGCCCCGACAGCAGTAGAGCCGAGTTCTAGACGCTCATAGTTTGTCGTCCCTGCGTTAGTTGTATTATAAACCCGGAAGGCTTGCGCGCTGGTGTCATTCCGTTGCTCAATCAAATTTGTGCCCCCGCTTAAGATGCCTGATGTTCCTAGCGTCAGCGCACCCGAAGCAGAAAGCGTCGTAAACGCCCCCGTCCCCGGTGTAGTCGCGCCGATTGCGCCGGGAGATGCTAGATTGACGCCGCCATTCTCAGAAATGTAAGCGAGAAGGACATTACGAATAGTCTCCGTAGAGGTGGGGGCACCGACGGCGGATGTAGACGCCGCTTGAGATGCTGCGAGTTGTTGTTGGGTGGTGATAGCCATGATGTTAGAGCAATGCCCAGGAGGCTGTTAGGACAAGGTGGGGTTTAGTTGCGGTGTAGAGGTCAACTTTCGATGCAATGCTGGCAGCGGCGTCATTGGCACGGTCAAGGATGAAGGCATCTGTTGATCCGGCAATCTTGGCTAGCATGAAGCACTCCTGCTGATTATGGTTGCCCGTGATGGGGACTCCTTTCAGGTAGGCTATGCAGGAGGCAAGCTGGTTAGCGGTGATGGCCATCTTATAGAGCTGCCCAATAGGCGGTTAGGATTAGATGTGCTGCTGAATTTGATGCTTTTGCCCGTGCAGTTGCTTCATTCGCGGCTTCGGCTGCCTTTCTTAAGACAAAAGCGTTCGTTGAGCCTGCAATCTTCGCAAGCATGAGGCATTCCGCATGAACAGGATCGCCAGTAAACGGTCTGCTTGCTAGCAGGCTTTCAATTTCTGTAAATCTGGAGGTGGAAAGTGGCATTGGAACTATTTTAGGCTACGGTTACGCCAGAGGCATTTGCGTTAAGGAGGTCAAAATCTACCAAGCATGTGTGGTTCGTGGCCGATCCTGCTGATCTTGAAACGGATACTTGCAGTGAAAATGTCTGACTTGCTGAGTTTGCTCCCGTCATTGATGTTAGGCTTGCCGTCATGCTTAATGTTGCAGCCCCCGCCACCGATGCAGTAGCCGAACCATAGGTGCTGCTCGCGGTCACAACGGTTGCCAATCCCGCCGTCCTGCTGACAACAACTCTTATCACTTGACCTGTCTGGCTTTCATTGGCTCCTACTGCACCACCAGCCCCGCACATTGCCAGTAGTTTGACTTCAAAAAAGGCTGCATGGGCTGCATTTGGGACGGTAAATGTGAGAACCGTTCCTGCTACCGCATTAGTCAGTCCCGTAACCAGCTTGATACCGCGTGTCCCGGTAGATGCTCCTCCAGCCGACGCCACTCCAGCCGATACAACAGGACTAGTGGCAGGCAGGTAATCTGTATTGGAAGTGGCAACGCTAGCTACGCCAGACGTAACCTTTACCATCCCAGTCCCGAGAGATGACAAAGGATTCAAATTCTCAGAAATATACGCCAGAAGAACATTCCGTATCGAGTCCATGCCGTTCGGTCCACCAGGCATACTGGTGGCCGCATTTACGGCGTCTTGGCGCTGATTAGTGGACACGGCCATTAGTAGGGTTGGATGGAGATTGGGATACTGATGGAAAAGGAGATTGTCGGACGGACAATGGTGGTGGAAATGGTATCGCCGCCTTGCTCTAGGTGGGTGCCGATGGTTTTCTGCTGAATGTTTGTTTGGATGGACCTTGCTAGCGTCTTGGATGACGTGGATTCCTTTTGTGATGTCTGCGCGGTCTGGGTGTAGCCTACCTTGGTTTGAACTGCATCTGGATAAACACCGATTGGAACCATAGCAATTGGAATTACGTCGGTAGGCGCGGTGGTGCTTCCAATGATGGTCGTATCTGGAATGTCCTTCTCGATTTCGGCAAGAAAGACTTCGGGATCGGTGATTGTTTCTGGAATGGTAGCGTTCATTAGCGTCCTAGTTGTCCGTAAGTATTTTCCAGTGAGAGGGTTACTCCATTCACGCCGTTGACAATGCCGCCGTCATCAACCTGCTCGTTGTAGTTATGCGTGCCAACCTGCGTTACCTGCTTAGGACTGGTCGTTGTCACCAGTTTGTTGTTCAGCATCTCGTTCTTCGCCACTTGCTGAGTCACATCTCCGTTAAAGATGATTTCCCCCGAGATTTGCAGGGTGGTTTCGCTACTCTGGACCACCAATCCGCAGGTCTTCCCGTCCTTGATCCCACTGGAGAGATTTGTAAGGAGTTGCGCCACACTGGAGGCTAGGGAATCAATATGAATAGCCATAGTTCTACGTTACCACCCTTTCGGGGTTCTTGCAAAGGATTTACCGCCCGCATCTGGACGGGTGGGTTCACGGGAAAGTCGCTCCCGTGCTCTGTCTGCCGCGCCCCGTGCCTTGTTCGGATCGCCGGTGAAAATGTTGAGGTAGGAAAGCTCCTCCTCCGCTAGGGCCAGCAATTCCCCTTGGAATGCGCCGAGAATAGAAAGCGATGGGCTGGGAGTCTCCACCCCAGTAGTTTCGCTGATATTTTGGAACGTGTCCGAAAGCGTGATCGTGGCAGGGGCAAACTCCACACGGTAGGAAATCCTGGTAGCGGTGGACGGCATCGGCCACACCCGCAGGTAGAGACTCACCTCGTTGAGCGTGTAAATCGCGGCGTCATCGTTGTCGGCCCTTCCCTGCGCGTCCACAGTCTCGATACGGTAGCAGGATGGAACGCCCGTGGTAGCGGCAGTTTCGTCAATCGTGTTGTCCCATGCGTAAAGCGGACACGGGTTGCCGACAACGTAAATGGAGTTCACTGTCTTTACGCGGTCACTGAGCCGCACAACGTCCCCATAGACAAGGTGGCTCGTTCCGGCTGCGGTGTAGAGAAGGGACGCCCCAGCCCCAGCCCCGTCGCTGTCGTTACGGTAGCGATTGAGGCTAGTATCACCTGATACCATGACGGATCGCCCAGCGGTGGTCGTAGGGAGTGCGGACGACGAGTAGGTAGTCGGAGCGGCGAGCGTTGCCCCGTCTGTTCCCTGCTTCAAATGGACCGGGAGCCACTGGTGTAATTCGCCCAACGCATTATTCGTGCAGTCGATTAACGATTGCTTATCGCTCACAGATAATTCCCTGAAATCGGGAACTTCTAGGGATCGGCAGGCGCGGTTCAAGAATTGGGTGACGTTCATGGCTTGCGTTCCCTTTCTGGCTTAGACGAGAGCGCAGGATTTTGCGGGTCAGCCATTGTAAATCGAGTCCTCGCGGCGGCAGCAGCGGCTTGATACATCGGGAAGGAATCGCGCCTGCTCGCAAACGTCGAGGCACTGGCAGCTTCCCTGATAAGCGGGAGCAGTAGGCTCTCCGCATACTGGTGAGGGATCGGGATCACGGTTCCGGCAAGGCAATCTGCGGCGGTGTAGCGCAAGGCTTCACGCTCAACGTCCATCCGCAGAATCGCGGAGGCGATGGAGGCGGAGACGTAAACTCTCACACGCGAACGATCACCGGTTGCCTGGAATGCGCGTTCAATAAAATAACCGTAAATAGTCGTTTTTCCTCCAGTATTGTAGTAGGAGGCAAAGTTGAGAAGCTGTGACTTGGTGGTAACCCCGATGATCTGCCTGCGGATAGCGACACTACCGACACTGGAGGTCGTCTTGAGGAGCACCGGACCAACGACGTTCTGCACGTTGTCCGGCAGGGTGTAGTAGTAAAGCCCATTGTTGGAATCAGTAGTCCCGGCACTAACGTCAATCGTCTCCCTGCTCAAATACTGCAATTCCTTTGCATTAAGGATAATCTCCTGCATACACCCGTTGAGGATGTCCAGTGCCGCCGACCCGCGAGCCGTGTAGGCCGTGTCGCAGGAGTCCGAGCAGCCTGATCCCCACACGGAATAGATGGCGGAAAGTGCCTGCTTGACGGTGAACCCTGCGTCTGCGGTGGTGAGCCTGAGCGTTCCTTTGACTCCCGACTTGCAGAGTGCCCTTGAGAGCGTGACAGGGACATTCATCTTGCCGCGAGCGATAAGCCCGATCTTGCCGTAGATTGAGCCGAGCGAAACGCTATCTGCAATACCAAGGGGTCCGACGCTGCCGCGCACTCCGACTTGCGCTTGGCCCTTTAGGAAGGCGTATCCGAAGTAATTGGATGAGACGGAGACTGTGCCGCCCACAGGGTAGATAGCTGGCCAATAAGAGTTGGATGAACCCGTGACGGTGCCTCCGGCGTTGTTCGCGTAAATGCCGGAACCCGTATTCCCGTAGAAGTTTCCAACGCCCGCGATTACTCCCGTGCTGTTCCCGCTGCTTTTGTAAATACGGCAATCATTTGAATTAACGATACCAGTGTTGTAGGAAGTCGCATCGAAAGTGACTAGATCGGCTGTAATCGTCCCGTCATTGTAAGACGCGTCAAAGATTACACTGTCGCAGGTCATTACCCCAGCCGATCCATTGTAGGACGTTCCGTAGAATGCCGCCGTCGAAGTGGTTACATACAAGGAATTATAAGAAGCACCGCCGAAATTGGCGAGTCCTGGGCCTGTTACTGTCCCTAGATTGCTTGATGCAATGAAATTGGCGGAATCCGTAACTGTAATAAGGCTCGTCGCCCCCGCTGTTCCTGACCCAAAAAACGTCACGGTTTGGCACGTTAATTTCCCGGCGCAAGTGTTGGAACCGAGGAACATCACAAACGAAGATGCTCCTTCAATGATTCCAGAGCTTGAAACGCTTGCGGTCGAAAGGAATGTGCAACTGCCCGTGACGGTTCCACCGAGGATGCTAGCATTGTTGAAAGCGCACTGACCAACGATAACGCTCGTCGATGTTTGTGATGCGCTAGTATTGAAAGTTGCCGCGCCAGTAACAGCACCGGCGCATGTCGATGACGCATTAAATGTAGGGTTCCCGTTGATTGTCGCACCTGCCTTGTGCGATGCTGTCGAATTAAATGAGCAAGTCCCTTCAATAACACCGCCGCTCTCATTTGTGCTCGCATTATTGAACGTGGCAGGGCCAGTCACCGTCCCGTAGTTTTTTGCGGACGTGTTGAAAATGCAAGCCCCGACGACATTGGCACCCAAGACGTTCTCAGCGTTCGAGTTGAATACAGTCGGCCCCGTCACTACTCCGAGAGCACCATTCTTTGCGGTCCCCGCGAATGTCGCTGACGCAGTAACCGTCACTTTCACAATTAACGTGAAGTTTGTGATCGTCAAGTTGGCGACTGTAACTGTGTGTCCTGACTGCGTGACATTCCCGGTCAGAATCACCGTATCACCAACCGCTGGAAAAGATACAGCAGGCGTTCCCCCTGCGGAAACCGTCCACCAGTTACCGAGGGTTGTCCACAGCGCGTCCGTCGTCGCATTGTCGTAGTAAAATGTTGCCATTTTGTGCTTTCATGAACCGAGGTAGCCGTAGCGGATCACTATCCCATCTGCCCCAGCCGCGATGATAGGCGCGTTCCCCGAGGTTACGTTCACCGAAGTCGTAAGCTCGCACACGTCGAGAAGGTTCCCGCTGGACGATGCGGAGAATACCCCCACATGGGTGATGATGCCCCAGTCTGCGCTGGGAGTTGCGAAAGTGAGTGCAGCCACCAAGGTAATGGTGGTTGCAGAGTTGGAAGTTGATGCGGTATTCCAGTCGCTTGTCGCTAGGACTTTGCGGGAATAGTTGCTGCCAGAGACTTCAGAACCAGGGGACACGCCGTCGAGGGAAGGTGTTGCCTTGAGCAAGCCTAGATAAAGGATCGGGCCAGAACTCCAACTAGCGGTGCCTGTGCCAACCGCGAAGGACGTTCCCTTGTATTTGAAATTCAGCATCTGTTCGGCGTGCGAACTGGTAGGGGAATTCATGGAGGAAAAGTGAGTTGAAAATTAGTTAAAAAATCAGAAATATCAGAAAATGAACCGCCGGGGGCAGGAGCGGACTGCCACCCCCAGCGGTTTGAATCAAGCCACTCCTACTAGGTCACAGTAGGCAACTGCGCAGTCGGGATTTTCACCGCATGGCAGATGACACCGACGCTAGGGGTTCGATTGGCGCGGTCCTTGCGGAGTTGCGTCCCGAAATAGGACCGGATGTAGGTCCGCTTCATAAAGCCATCTTCCTCGCTTTCCATGCCACGGCGCATTTTGGTGATACCGTAAGGACGGAGCACACCGCCAGCACCATAGACAGGGGTGAATGCCAGAGGCACACCCTTGACGTTGCACTGGTAGACCATCGCGCCGACAGGGTGGCTGTAAGCGATGTTCCAGGTAGTGCCGACGCCAGTGTAGGTAGTCGAGATACCGCCAGTTCCGAGGGTTGAGCCACCGATGAAGCCAGTTCCAAAGGACGTTGCGGCAACGAAGCCAGAAACAGTTCCCGCGCTGGAAAAGAGACGCCCAGCACAGACGATCTTGTTGCCGTCATTGCCGACGTTGATGGCCGTGCCTGCACCCGCTGTTCCACCGCCTCCGGTGTAAACGTAGAAACCCACGCCGTTATTGACGTGCGTTCCTGCATTGGGAGGATTCACGATCATCAGGTATTTCGCACCTGAGAAGTCAGTTCCACCAACGAAGTTGTTGGCAGTCAGGACTTCACCAGTCACACCCGCGAGCCAGCTATAAGCATAGCCGAGGAAGTGCTTGGCGTAGAGCTTGGTCGTGTCGTTGGTGGAATTGTCAGCCCCACCGAGATAGACGGTCACTGCGGCCGTGCCAGCTGCGATGGCTGTGCCCAGGGAACCCATAGGCATCCGTGGGGAGCCGATAGGACCGTTGCCGTCATGGTTCACAACTTTGTAAGGACGCACGATCTGGTCATCCAGCGTGGCGATTTCACCTTTGAGCAGGTAGTCGATGCCGGTATTGGTCGCCTTGAGCAACGTCTGGTAGTCCGAGGACATTTTCAGAGTCGTGCAGACTTCCGTCACAGGGCCGAACGTCCACTTGTAGATGGGCTGTTTGCCGATCATGCCGACGCGGGCAGGATTGCCGCCGATTGTCGCCAGCGTGCCGGAAACCATCATCATGTTGTTGATGTCCAGAATGTCACTGGAAACGAGAGTGTCGATGGTCTTGCTGTTGGCCAAGAACTGCGAGGATGTGTGGGTCAGGTCACGGATACGCATGTCAATCGTCTCGGTCTTGAGACGGGCAAGCCATGCACCCAGCTTTTGAGGGTCGCCATTTTCGATTTCAGCGCGGAGGGCATTGTCCTCAGTCGTAAACTCGTTGGCAGCGGTGGCATTACGATAGACGTTGACGTAAGCGGAGTATTCTTGAAAGGCGTTTTTCTCGAAGTCGGCGAGGGCGGTAAAGAGCGACTCACCGCGCTTGCCTTCACCGTAGTAGCCGGTGGCATTGCGGAAGTTGACCTTGTGCCCTTTACCGGCAGAGGTTTCGCTCTTGGTAACGACGATACCGTCTGGACCGGAGGGGTCATCGACGGAAGTTTCAGCGGAGGCAAAATAATCGACGGTTTCGCCGGAACGCTTACACAGATAGTCCCAGATGGCCGCTGTGGACAAAGCATTGTCCGTGCGGATAGTGGAATTAGTTGTTGGGGAACCTAAGTTATTATACATATCAGTTTGTGGGTTGTGGGCTGTTTTGGCCCGTTGTTGTTGACGTTTTTACCCGCCAACCCACAAATCTGATTGCATTCTCGTCAGCCTTTACCCAGGGTTTGTCGAATCAGAATGTTCAGTTCGGCTGGAGAAAGATTGTCCAAGTCTGCCTCAGTCATGGTTTTGACGGGCGGAGTCCCCCTTGTGGGGAGAGGTTGGGGTGGAGCCGCTGGTGTTCTGCCGGATGGTTTGGGCATTGCAACTTTGGCTGCGGAGGTCGTTTTTGCTTCGCCGGGAAGGCTAGGCGGAACGAGAAGTGCGTTTCCTGTCATTTGCGCAAGGACTAGTGCGAAGTCCTCTTGGTAGATGACGGGGTTGTTTGAGGCTTCAAGTGAGGCGCGGATTGCTTCGGCTCGCTTGGAGAACTCAGATTTAGGGTCTGAAAGGGATGGATACATCGACAGCGCGGATTGCACGGACTCTTGATATTTCGTCTCGGCTTGCTGCTCTTGCGTCCTTTGGGCCTCGATGGCCTTCAATTTCGCGTCGAACATCAATTCGGTGCGTTTCTCGTTGAGTTTTGCACGCTCACGTTTCAGAAGTTTTGCCTTGTCACTGTCCACCAAGTCGGTTGCGTCCACGATTTCGTCCTCAAGTTCCTCCAGTCTGGCGGCGACTGCCTCCATTTCGGACGGTTCTTGGGACTGTGTGGGTGCTTCCTCGGTGACGGGAGTTGCCTTGGTCGGTTCGATTCCGTAGGCAATTCTTGCAGCTTCCTCCGGTGAAACACCAGATTTACGCAAGGTTGCGAATTTGAAATCATCTCCTTTGAGCCGGATTTGCTTCCCTTTCGTGGGGGTAACGTCCTCCGTCTCAGGCTCATCCTCGTCCTCTTGGGCGGGTTCCTCTGCTTCGGGAGTTTCCTCCGCTTGCTGGACCTGTTGGGCATCTTCGACTTCCTCTTGCGAGGGCGGATCGAGTAGCGTTCTGGTGAGTGCGGCAATCTGAGCGTCAGTTAAGGCGTCGAGTTGCTGCTCCGGTGTTTGGGTTGAAGGGATTGACTCCGCTTCCGCCTCGGGGTTTGTGGTTTCCATAAAATCTTGAGGATGTTCGGCTTGACGCCAGAAGTTCCTCTGAGTGGAAGTATCCACGGATAATTTACAATGTCAACATGATAATGAGACTCACGTCTCAATAAGGCGTTGCGAAGGGGGAAAATGCTGTTACACTAGGCGAAATGGCATACTTTCCGCCCCTAAAGAACAACCCGATTTCGTCGCTGACCCGCATTCAAGGCGAATCACCCACCCCGAAAGATCGGAGGGAACGCCGTGCCGTAGCTGAGTCTCATTCTACCACGAACGCAATTGCTGAGTTCCTGAGCGGGTTCCGTCCTGCAAAATTCATCGGGACAGATGGGCACACCTACGAAACGGAATCCAAGCGAGTGATGGATAGCGCGGCAGGACGTGGACCCTGGTCAATCTCGTTTGCAAACAAGGGAATCAATATCGCGGTTCCCGTGTGCGTTTTCTCAATCCTCAATGGACTTCCCCAGCCTCCATTCAAGATTAACGGAAAAGCGGTGGACTACTCAGACCCTACCGCGAACTTCCTCCCGCTCAATCAGTCCATCACAGAGCATTTCCTTTACCTGAAATGCACCGTTGTCGATACCGATCCGTCTGCCATTAACACCACGGCAGTTGATATTGTCGAAGGATTGGAACCTGTGAGCAACCCCAACCTCCCCACTTTCCGGTATATCCCTATCGCCGTTGTCGATACCGCGATCTTATCCACCACAGTCTCGCTCTCACCCTACGGAATCCGAACAATCCGCGTGGGAGACAGGCGCAACACGGAAAATATGTGGTGGTATTGAGCCATGGCAGGACTATCTCCAACTGGACGCCAGACGTTTATACCTCCCGGTCAAGGCATCATGCTTTGGACTCGGATCAAAAGCGTGTCGCTGGCGATGTCGTGGGATGAAACCCGCACAAATTACTATTCAGGCGGAGAGACAGCGATAGAAACCGTGACTGGTTCATATTCAGGAACGACGAACAATCGAATTGTCGCAGGACAAACTCCAGACGCAGGCAACTCGGATTTCTTCTACTTTACGGCACCCATGGCTCTAGGGCCGATGATGGCAGCCTCTCCATCTTTTGGTTTTCAAGCCTCTTTCCTCGGAAGCGGCTCCCAGCACATCTCGCGTTCAGTGGACGGTGGCGATCCAGAATTATCCGATACCACAGTCCTTGAGTATGGGGCGTGTTCATTTGTCCGCTCCGGTCTTATCGGAGATTCCGGCCAGCCAACAAGCGCCAGCGTCCTTTGGACTATCTCCGCTGGCGTGAATGGAGCGGCGTTTCCCCCTAATAGTCTAGTAATCTCATGGGATAACTTTGATGAAGGCGGGGTTTGGACTCATTCTTGGGACGAAACTGAGATTGGGGAATCCAATCGAACTGAACTCACTGGCACCTTTATCATCAACCTCATCACCTAATGCACGACACATCTCCATCATCTAAATTCGTCAAGAACCTCAAGTCTGCCGCCGGTGAACCAGTCGCCTCCGAGGAAAAGGAATACGCCCCCGTTGCCACCCGTGAGTGCGTCGTATTCCCGTCCATCCTCTCCGACCAGATGAAGGAAGACGAAATCAAGCTTATGGTGGACTACGCCATCAATAACCTGGATTCCGCAGAGCGGGCGATGGGACGCACCGTGACAGGATCGGGCGGGGATGGAAGCGTTTGGTGGGCTGGCAATAACGCGGAGTTCAAGGATTTCAACGACGACCTCAATCCGGCTCGCTCATTTCTCGGAAAGCGTGAGCTTTTCGACCTCACCTACCACAACCGCGTGGAATGGCGTGCATTTGTGCTTGGGAACCTCTTTGCCGAGTCCAACCGCACTCTGCCCATCGCCCGCCGTGGAACGCGCCAGATGGCAGCTAGAGCGGTGAGAAACTACTTCTCCGTGGACCCGTGGGTGAAGGCTACCGGAACCAACAAACCGGACGGTGCGCTTTCAATGGACGAGAACATTGCCATCGCCGGAGAAAAGTTCTTCCGGTTCAAGGCGCAGGAGGCAGGCTTGAAGGCAGTTTTCCAACGTGCAGTCGAACGCGCCTTTGTCGTTGGCGAGTGTGTGCTCAAGACACGTCACACCACCAAGTTTAACTATTACCGCACGTCCATGTCCATCCTCGTTGACGAGCAGGGCAAGGTTGTCCTCGGGAAGGACGGGGATTACATTGTGGAGGGCAAGGACAGCTTCTCGCGGCAAGAGATACAACCGGAGCAGGTTGAACCCGTGGAGGGCGCAGACGAGGCTGCTATGCACGAAGGAGAGGTGTCTGAGGTCGATCCGAACGCTCCGTTGTTCCTTGACCGTGACGGGGTGACTCCAATCCCTCCCAATTCCATGTTTGAATGGCGGGAGAACCTCCTCCGCAAGCACACAACCTACAATGGACCCACTACCGAAATTGTCCCCACCCGCGATTTCATCTGTATGCCGAACGAGAAGGACGTTCACGATGCCCCGTTCATTGCTCATTTGCTCTCCATCTCCCCGTTTGACGTTGTGAATACATTCGGGCAGGAAATCCTCAACGATGCCAAGACGCCTGCGGAACGGATTGCCACAACCACGCGGTTCATCCAGCTTCTCTCAGATATGGACTCAGACGGCACAAATGCCAAGACGGCTGGTGATCTGGCGCGGCCAGAGCTTTCCGAGTCTGCTGCCATGATTAACCACGCTGACTTTGGCCCGTCCCGCTCAGAAGTGGCTGAGTGCTACATGGAATACGACGCTGACGGTGACGGCACCCCAGAACAGATATTCCTCGCCATCGACCGCGTGCGACGGAAACTCATCTACTGCAACTACCTCCAGAACGTCACTGCTGACGGGGAACGTCCATTCAACGTGCTCACCGTCAACCGCGTCCACAACCGCTGGTTCGGTATCGGAATGCTAGAGCAAATGGAACACCTCCAGCAGTCCATCGACCTTTGGCTCAATCGCGCATCGTTCTCGTCGTCATCCTCGGGCTGCACGCCGTTCTTCAACCAAGATAACGTCTATGAGGGCGACCAGTATGCCGGAAGTGGAATGCACCTCCCGTTCAACACCGGACAGGTATTCCACTTAAAGCCAGGAAAGAAAGCCGAAGAAACGCTCACCTACGTCACGGTCCCCGAGGTCAAAATGCGCGAGTTCCTTGAGTTCATGTCGCTCAACATGCAGATGGCGTCGAATGAGGCGGCAATCCTCGGGACGAACGACATGCAGGCCGCAGGGCTTGATTCTAGCCAACTGGCGACTGGAATCCGAGACGCTAGTGCCAAGGGCGACGAGATGTTCGGACTTGTCACCTCGCACCTAGACGGAGACATTGAGCGTGCTGTCCAACGCTGGGCTGGCATTCTGTTCACGAACATGGACGACGAGGAGGAGTTTTCCTACGGTGAAGGTGACACGCGAATGCTGGACGTGATTAAGAAAACGGACATCCGGCGGATACGTTATCACTTTGCGCTCACGCTAATTGGAGGAAAAAATGAGCAAGTTGTGCAGGCGATGCAAGTTGCACTTCCTCAAACGATGGCATGGGGCCAGCAATCCAGCGCGATGATGGCGGCAAGCCTTCCATTCATGGACGCGCAACTCCGCGCCCTGCAAATCCCGAACGCTCGGTCTGTCCTTGAAGCAATGGTTGCGGCCAAACAACAGGAGGAGGGGATGATGCAGGCTCAAGCAGCAGCGGAGGCACAAGCGCAAGCTGGTCCTACGAAGCCAACATTGTGAGAATAACTTGACGAAATGTGGCGAGAGCGTAGATTCCCGCCATGAACCCGCCAGAAACCAAACCATTCACCTTCCAAGTTAGCGGCGACCACTACAAGTCGTTCGCCATCCAGCCCACCGAATACATCCACCGCAACGGCTTAGGCTTCTGCGAGGGGAATGTGATTAAGTATGTCACCCGTCACGACAAAAAGGACGGAAAGCGGGACTTGGAAAAGGCGATTCACTACCTCCAACTGCTGATCGAGATGGAGTATCCAGCATTGCCGGAAGTCATCAATCCTGAAACGACACCAGAATGAACCTGAAACTAATCGACGGGACCACCCACGAACTCCAGCTTACCACGCCGGAGATTCAATCCCACTTCGCAGCCCCCAACAACTGCACGCGGGAAATCCTCCACCAGTTCAACGATCTGGACTACTACCAGCGGTTCCTTTCCAAGGACGACAAGGCAATTCTCGACTTCGGCTCAAATATCGGGCTGTTCGCTATCCACGTCTCGCCTTGGGCGGAAAAGATTGTCGGCTACGAGCCAACGCCTTCGCACTACGCTTTGAATCGCCAACTCACATGGAACTTCCCGAATATTGAGATTATCAATGCCGCAGTCGGCCCTCACACCGGAGAAATCGACTTCTTCTTTGAGCCGCACAACACGACAATGAACTCAATGGTGCCTCGCACGGGACAGAAAACCACAGTCCCGTCCTTCTCCATTCCTGATATTCTCGCGGTTTACGATACCGTGGACTTCATCAAGATGGACATTGAAGGCTCCGAGATTTGGGCATTGACCGAGGAAGCCATTGAAGCCATTGCCAAGAAGGTGAAGAAACTCCTAATCGAGTTCCACCACACGCAATACGGAACGGAAGTCCAGCATCGGGCGCAGTTCAGGTTCCGGTTTGAAGATGCCGGTATGAAGTGCGAAGAGTTCAATAATGACGGGCTTTTTTGCTCGACGAACGACAAGCTCTCCCATGAGGAGGGCGAAATAAAGCCATGACAACACCCAAGACTCCACCGCCCGACTCATTAGGAGCAGAGTCTTGTTTAGTCATCTTCCGAATTATGAGAAATGTAAACTGCCCCAAGACAAAAATCTTTGTCCGCTGCGATGCGTTCGGAGGTTCCGCCTATGAATTTGAACCAGCATGGCTCATATCAGTGCGAGCGATGCGTAACCGTCCCTTGTGTTTTCAGGTGTGGGTGAAGAAATACGCCGCCTGCTTCGACAAGGTGCCGCCCCATTGCATCTATTGGTATCAGCCGGAGGATGACCAAAAAGCCCTGCCTCTGCACAAAATACAGATGTGGGAGTGCCTGTCAGGATCAATCGAGGCATGGCGCAAGGATCAGCTCAACGATGTGCCAGTGCTGGTCAACCTCGGGAAAGGCATGAAGCCGATCAGCGGACACTACTGGTTCACGTTGGACTTTCTGCCCGAAGGTCAAGCACAAGGCATTCTTGACGTTGGCGACTCGGAACTGCTTGAAGAACACAAGGAGGGCAATGTGCTTCGCCTCGAAAACGGGCAAATCGCAATCTATCCGAACAATAGAATCAAGTGGCTCCCTGTTTCGCTCACCGGTCCAGATGCTGCCGCCACCATACCCGATTGGGATGTTGCGACCAACGCCCAATGGGATGAATGGTGGGCGGATTCGGATGAAATCCTTGGAGATGCGAAATGGGCATATTAAGGCTAACAAGGAATATACCGACCAGAATTCGGAATAATGCGGAAAAACCTCGCGCAAACCAGAAAATATGCCAATCCTAACCACCTCCTACTTCGAGAACTACCAGCCGCTTGCCGACTTGGTGCTCCCCAACCTGCAAGCCTACTGTGACCGCCACGGCTACGGTCTGAGAACGCAGATTTCCGACGATACCAGGAACTACGGGTTCCAGAAGATCGAGCAAATGCGCGATGCCTTGCCTGACACCGACATGGTGCTCTGCTGCGACATTGACATTCTCATCACCAACTTCAATCACAAGATCCAGGACTTCACCGATCCTGAGAATGACGCCTACTTTGTGCTCGACCGCTACGGATTGAACTCGGGAATCTCCATCTGGTGCAACCGTCCAACCGCCTACGAATACATCGACGCCGTAATGGCGACGGAAAAGCTCGGGTGCCCACACGAACAAGCCGCCATCACAAGCATGATCCGCGACTGGAAACGCTCCAAGCTCCTTCCCCACCCCAGCATCAACTCCTACCTCTACCGGGAGTATGGCGAAAACCGCCCACAGTCTGAGGGGCAATGGTTCAAGGGCGACTTTCTCTTGCACCTTCCCGGTTTACCGCTTAAAAGGAGACTGGAGATTGTCACGCGGAAACTTGCGAACGACGTTATCACCGAAGAACAAATCCAATGAAACAATCCTACGTCCAGAATATCATCTCCCGGTGCGAAACCGTCCTGTCACGCATGGAAGGCAAGCGCGTGTTCGTCGCTGGAGGCACGGGCTTCTACGGCTCATGGCTGGTGAACGTGCTGGAGGAGGCGGGAATCGAGGTAGAATGGGGGGCGCGGAGCAACGGTTGGAACATTCTTGACCCGTCCACGTTCACTGAGTTCCAGAGGAATGCCGATTACGTCATCAATGCGGCTGGGAAGTCGGACTATCTTGGCAACCACAATGTAATGGCGAAAGGTCCGGTGAATCTATTCGACGCGATGGAATATGGTTTCGGGATGATGCTCCAAATTAGTAGTGGTGCCGCCCCGCATTGCAGGACACCCTACGCCATTGCCAAGAATGAAGCTGAAATCTCGCTACTAGGAAAGGTCAAGATCATCCGACCTTACGCCACGGTAGGACCAGGAATGGGCATCGACCGCACGTTCGCCATCTCCACCTTCATTCGCCAAGCCCTCGCGGGGGAACCCCTCCACGTCGCGCCGGGAATCACCCGCTCGTTCTGCCACATCACGGACATGATCGTGCAGATGCTCCACGTCCTTGTCGCTGGGGACTATCTACCCTACGATGCTGGGTCAGACGACGCGATTACGATGGAGGAAGCGGCACGGGCAATCTCGCCCAATGTGTTCACCTCGGATCAGAAGTTCCAGAGCAACGCCAACTGCGATTACTACGTCCCGAATCTCGGGCGGATGATAAACAGATTCCGCTCCACCTTCGCTCTGAATCTTCAATACTCCAGCACCTCCGCTATCGCTGACACTTACGAATACTACAAGGAGACAAAATGAACAAACTTAGAAAGCGAATCCTCGAACTCGCCTACAAAAACAAGCTATCCCACATCGGTAGTGCGCTTTCGTGCGTGGGAATCCTCGACGAGATTTACGCGGAACGGAAGCCTAACGATCCCGTGGTGCTCTCCTGCGGTCACGCTGGACTCGCGCTTTACTGCGTGCTGGAGAAATATGACGGACAATGCGCTCAAGAGCTAATTGACTTCTGCGGGGTCCACCCAAAGCGTTCGGAACGTAGTGGCATCTGGCTATCCACCGGAAGCCTCGGCCAGGGAATCACCGTCGCCGTAGGCATGGCACTCGCAAGCCCCGAAAAGACCGTTTACTGCGTCATCAGCGACGGGGAATGCGCGGAAGGCTCGGTTTACGAAGCTCTGCTGTTCATTTCACGGAACAAAGTCCCTAACCTCAAGGTTTACTTGAACTACAACGGCTATTCTGCGCTCGGCGCGGTGCGTTGGCTGCCAGACATTGCCGTGGACCGCGCCACCCCATACTTTTTCGACATTCGCGACCTTAAAATCCCGTTCCTAACCGGCCTAGACGCCCACTACTACACCATGACCGACGCCGATTGGGATTGGGTCCAACAAAACATGCCATGAGACGAGACTTCCACCCGCTGCTACTAGCCCAAATGCGGAATCACCCGCAGATCAGGCTCATCACTGCCGACCTCGGCTACAAAATGTGGGACAACATCGCCGCCGAGTTCCCTGACCGCTTCATTAACTGCGGGGCATCAGAACAACTCATGCTCGGCATCGGCGTAGGCATGGCCCTAGAGGGACTCATCCCCGTCTGTTACAGCATTGCCCCATTCCTGCTCAAGCGTCCCTACGAGTGGATTGACAACTATTTGGAGCACGAACGGATTCCCGTGAAACTGCTCGGCGGTGGACGCGGCACTGACTACGCTCACGACGGCTACTCCCACGACGCCTCGAAAGACCTGAAAATCCTCGACACATGCCCGAACATTGCTAGGTTCATCCCTGAATCAGTGGCTCAACTGCCGGAAATGGTCCACGCTTGGCTTCACCACACGGGACCAGCATACTTGAATCTGAAACGATGATGGAACCACCCTACTTCCCGCCTCTAGTCTCCACTTGCCATTTTATGAGACTCACGCATGATGGCATCTGCTCCAAATGCGGGGTGCCTTCTGACTCAGCACCTCCATACTTTTGCTACTTATGCGGCAAATGGGGATACCATGCCAGCGAAAATTGCGAGAAGCACACCACAAAACCCATGAACGTCCCGCCTTCCATCTCTGCCTGCTGTTTCGCCCCGCTTACCGTGGAAGGCAAAGGCGCAACTCACTGGTATGCCTGCTCAAAATGCAAGCAACCAGCAGACCCAACCCCGCAATACTTTTGCTCATGGTGCGGACAATACGGCGACCACGCCAGCGCAAACTGCGAGAAACTCAAAGGAAAGATCGCCAATGCCAGATAAGAAAAAGAAGCCCAGCGTCAAAAAGGTCATGGAGAAATCCGTGTCCGATCACCTCGACATGAAAAAGTCGGGCGACGCCATCGACAGGGCATTCGACCGCCTAGCTCGCCCAACCCTTACCGCCTCGCAATTCACCAACGGGAACAAGCGGCTGGCGACCCACAAGCGCATCTGGAAACTCGAACACGAAGGGGACTCGGACGCATGGTAGTAACTCTCGACCATAACGGCAACGCCGTGTGCGAATCCTGCGGGAAGGCATTCATCGACCACCTCGGGCTTATAGGCACCTGTGCGGAGGTCCAGCGGCTAAGGAAGATCATCGGAACCGCTCTCGCTATCTACAAAACCGAAAAATCGTCTCTCCGCGCCTGTATCCAGATGGCGGAGCAACTCAACAAGGCAAACCTATGACCGTCACCGTCCCAGCCTACGCGCAAAAATGCGACACTTGCGGCACTCCCGAGTCCTACGTTGTAGAAATTCACTACAAGCTCACCGTCACCAGCGACTCAGCGGTGTATTTCAACAGCATTCGCATCTGCCGGGATTGTGTCCTGCACCTGCTGGAGAAGCTCAACGAGGCTCGGCCTAAAGACCATCTAATCCCATGAACACACCAAACGAATCAGTCGAAAAAGCACTGGAGACGCTAATCAGTCACGTCTACGGAAATCCCACCGGTTCCTGCACCTCCGCCCACTACAAGGCATCGCGGGACCGCCTGCACGGGAAACTTACGGAGGCGATGAAGATACTTGCAGAAATTGCAAGCTCGGAGTCTAAGTCGGAAATGTATTCCGATTTCATCAAGTTTAGGTGCAAGGAATTGCTCGATTGGTGGAACCCACCTACTGACCATTAGGATCAACGTATTCAGGCCACTCCCGACCGCGCCCAAACGGCTCGCTCACCTCACCGGCATCACGTCTGGCCTTGGGAATGTCCAACTTCGCCTTCCAGTGATTGCCGTGCTCATCCTCACCTTCATGGAACGGCGTCAGGATAAGCGGTAGCCACTCCTTGCCACCTTTCCCGATGTAAAACTCTCCGTATTCCAGCACGTTGCGCAACGCCTCAACGTCCAGGTTCACTGAAATCTTCCGACGACGCCCGCTCACTCCCGCTCCTCCAGTTCAGGAGGATCGGTGCATGGCTGCTCAATCTCCACAGCAGAAAGTTCCTCCGCCATCTCACGCTCAAGTCGCTCCCGGTCTGCCTCGTCCATGCTGTCGTTCATCGCTTCAATCGTCCCAACAATGGCACCAGCATAACGCTCCTCATTGAGAGACACGTCCCCTTGAGTCCACTCGTCAGTCTCAATCGAAATTGATCCGTCTTGTAGCTCCGTGATTGTGATTTCGAGTTTCATCATGGCGTTGTTCCTTCCGGTTCGGTGAAATAGTTGTCTGGTATCCGCTCCCAAAGCTCAGGGTGCTCCTGCAATAACGTCTGTTCACACTGCTCCACGAATACAATCTGCTGGTCCCGTGTCGCATCAACGATCATCTTCAAGCACTTCCGGCAAATGACGTAAAGGCAGATAAATGGTGCTTCCATTCCTCCCTCGGGAACCGATTTCCGGTCATACCAAAGGCACTTGACCCCACCGGCGCGATGCTTCCCGCACATCGGGCAGTCAAATTCTGCGATGCTGCCGTTGACCGGATTGCTATTCAGTTCTTCCTGTGTCATTTGCTTGGGTTTCTGGTTCGGGTTCAGCCTCGTCCTGCACCTCTGCAGTCGGAATCATCGGGGGATTGTCCTTCGAGAAGCCCAGCTTCATAGGCTTGGATGCCCGTAGCTTCTCCGGTAGCATCTCGACAAGCCGAGCAACCACCCTCTCAGCGGAAATAGTCGCCAACACATCGCACTTGCCGGACTGGTTGCATGGACCGTGAGGCGGAAATGGCCCAATCCCCGCTCCGTGCCACGAACATGGCGCACATGGCCCGTGACCATTCAAAACCTGCACAGATGGCGCGTAGGCCGTCCGCAATTTCCACGGGTAGGAACCGTAAAGCCCTAGCGCAGGAATGTTCAACGCCCCCGCAACGTGCAAAAGAGCGGAATCTGGTGCCAGAACCACGTCGCATGTGGACATAATCGCACACGACCCTCTGAAAGTAGGAGCAGGTTCAAAGGCGTAAACACACGTCACCTCGGGCATGTCACACTCAATCTCATCCGGCCTCCCAAACAAAAAGACTTCATACCCTTTCTGGACAAGCAAGCCCATCACATGCGACAACTGCTCCGGTGGATACGAACGTGCAGGGGCAGATGCCCTCGCCTGGATACCAATCCGCGCACGATCCGTCCTCGGAAAGCACGCATTCGCCGCCCCAAACTCCTCTGGACCCATCATGTAGTCCATTCTCCGGTCCTGATCGACCAATGCCTTCACGTCCCCAAAGATGCACCGCGCAAGCTGATCCACAGCATGGGTGGTAAACCCGTCATCGTTGTTCTCAATCGAGTTCTCCAGCCAAATCAACCGCTTCCCATCGACAATCGCCACAGGAAACGGGTAGGCAATCAGCGCATCAATGTAAGGCAGGTTCTCCAAGGCAGAATTATACGGCTGCAACTGAAGGCTGGCCTGCGTAATCTTGCAATCAGGCTCCCGTCGCTTCAATTCACGAAATGATGGAGTCAAAAAAAGCATGTCTCCGTAACCTCCCGCCCGCATCACCAGAATATCCTTGGATTCAGGGTCGCCCAACGTAGCAGGGTCAACCCACTCCGCCCTCGTAAATGGACTCTGGTTCATAACCATCCCGGCATTCTCGTCAGTCAGGTAATACGGCACTCGGGCAATCATCCCAAGTGCAGGAAAGTCGGTTTCAGTCGTTACTTTGTGCATACGTTCGTTGTTTCAGGTTTGTTGAAGGTAAATTAGCGGCAGACTTTTAACCCTATGAACCCCGGTCTGCCAGCGGGTAATCTCAACCATGAGAAATTTGTGGAAGGTTTTCATTCGACAGGGATAGACTTCCGGCTCGACTCAAGCATCCGCTCCACCATCGGACACCGAATCGCGTCCTCGCTCACCAAGTTGTCAAGCATGTGCAACTGCGCCCGTATCCCCGCAAGCTGCGCCGAGTCCAATCCGTCCGGTATCAACGGGTAAAATGCCATCGCCTGCCTCAACTCCGTGCGCTTCTTGTCCATCTCCCCAAGGAACCACCTCCAATGGATATTGTCCCGCAGCCCGCTCGCGTGCGCAAACTGGTGCCGGTGGAAACTGATGAACTCAAGGTCTTTGGTCGTGTCGCTCATAGTGTCAAAATTGATAGGTAGCTCAGTGGGACGCAGGGCGGTCCTTGGCTGTGACCCTTCATCACCACTCGCGCCCCCCCGCGTAGTTCATCCAGTCCCACTGCCGCACCAGCCACCGCCGTATCGGCGTCTTCACCCGCAAAAGGGCCAACAGCGGGTTCACGCACCACGTCACCAAGATCAAAATCAAGAGCAGCACACATCGAAGCACCCACCACGCGCTCACCACGCTTTCCAGCAGTCGCTTCATTCTTCGTTTCAGGTTCATTCATTGGGGTGTGGGTTGTGGTTCAAATTCGCGCTTCAACCGCTCGTATTGGTGTCGGCGGTAGTTGATTGCCTGTTGGGATTTATCCTCCTTCATTTGCTGGCCTTCTTCCTTTGTCGCAACGCCAGCCACGACAAAATAATCAGGGTTGTCGCAATGCTTGCGCAACAAATCCTCGAAATCGCCATCAAAGGTCGTGATCCACCGGCTATCCTCATCATCACAATAATGCACATACAGCACAGCAAACTCATCCCCGAATATTAAAGCGTAGGATGATTCAGATAGCCTCCCGAATCCGGTCAGGGGCTTCCCTTTGCATTCCTCAAGTGGGATTAGTTGTTTCATCAGTTTCAGGTTCTAGGTTGCTCGCTCGCCCCCGCCCGACAATGCTAAAGCCGGACGGGGGACAGACTCACGGCAGGATTGCTTATTCAGGGCACCCAAGATTACCACGCCACCCCATCCCTGTCAACTCTTTCAGCAAATTCGCCTTATTGAGAATGCACCAACGCCGATTTCTCGGTTCAAATCCATCTTATTGAGAACAAAACCCTTGATTCGCACCGCAAATCATGCTAATTTGGCGGTAGCTGGCACCCACGCAAGGGCACCAGCCACCTAAAATCAACCCATCATTACCATGAGCCAATCCTTCAGACCAATATCTCCACTTTCGGAAAAAGACAAGCAGCGTTTCTTCGCCAAGGTCAAACACGACGATTCCGGCTGCCATCTCTGGACAGCATCTACGTTCTACCACGGCTACGGAAAGTTCAGGCTCAAGGACAAGATCATGCTCCCTCACAGGGTAGCCTTCGCCATCTACTACGAACAAGACCCGGGGGAATCGCTAGTCATGCACTCCTGCGACAATCCAATTTGCGTGAATCCTGAGCACCTAAGCCTCGGCTCCAATCAAGATAATATGGACGATATGGTTCGGAAAAAACGCCACCCGCACGGGGAATCATTCCACAGCGCCAAACTCAAAGAGGAAGATGTCATTCAAATCAGAGCGGCCACGTTGGTTCATGGTTCCTTAGCAGCATTAGCTCGCATCTTTTCGGTCGACCCCACAACAATCAAGGCCGTGATATCTAGAGAATCATGGAAACACATCGCATGAAATACCACCCCGTCATACCCAAGCCAAAGAAGAAAATCACCATCAATCGCTCAAAACCAAAGGAACCAGTGCGCACCATCTGGAAGCCGCACCGCCCACCCTTGACTTCCTCCCAATCTTAGGCCATAATCCCACCCAGTTGAGAGCAGAGGCAATAGCCTCACCCCGCGCTCTCCCAGACAAGCGTCGATGAACAATCCGCCCCTCTTTGAAGCTCCTAGGTGATAGGGCGAAGGACTCGTCTCCCCAGCAACCGTCCCTTTCGAGTGCGCCATTCACAACCGACCCGTAGGGGGAACCATTTAAGGAGGGGGACAAACTATGCCCGCGAAGCGCCGACTACACAGTCTCCAACCGGAGAACCATGCCCAAGTCTGGAAATTTTCACAATATATTTTTTGATGGACCTCTTTTAGGCAAAACAAGCACCCCCCCACCCCGACCCCCTTCACCATTTGCCAAAGTTACCGAGACTTGTCTCTTTCCCCGCGCGAGTGGCGGCGGAACCGCAGCGGGTGTGGGGTCTCCACCGGATCGCGCCCGCCCCACCCGGCCCGCCCCGCCCCCATGACGCGCCCCCCATCGCGCCTAGTTTCGGCTGGACTAGTGACCTAGCAGTGACCATGCAAGGCGCGCCTGCATAGCGATAGCTGGCGGATTCGCGTAACGTGTTGACGCTTAGGGTATAGAGTGCGCTGTCTGGTTGCGCTTACTGCTGATTGCTAATCAACCGCTCGCAGGTCTGGTGCTGTCGGGGCGTATAGCGTAGTGCAGGCCGCCCGCTTGCTACTGCCAGCCGGTGCCGGTGCGTCGGGCACATAGTCCGCGATCTCATCGCC
>Ga0209596_1000261_pt1 | contig 48733 bp, 60 predicted proteins | sample M_130807_MF_Meta_FD_187314 | JGI IMG/M metagenome (GOLD analysis project Ga0209596, IMG submission 187314) | Freshwater microbial communities from Lake Montjoie, Canada to study carbon cycling - M_130807_MF_MetaG (SPAdes) (version 2) | ecosystem: Environmental > Aquatic > Freshwater > Lake...
AGAGTAGAGCTGAACGTGCCCGTTGTGGCGCTTAAGCCGGCCAGTGTCGTTGCTCCAGTAACGCCCAGAGTCGAGCTGAACGTGCCCGTTGTGGCGCTTAAGCCGGCCGACGCCTTGATCTGCCCTGCCGTTGCGCCAGTCGCAGTGCCTACATTCAGACCACCGCTAAACGCCGCGTCGTTTGCGCTCACGTCGCCAGACAATTTGATATTTCCAGCACCCGCGCTGGTTGTGCCTACGTTTATTCCGCCGCTAAATGTCGCTGCTCCAGTAACGCCCAGAGTAGAGCTGAACGTGCCCGTTGTGGCGCTTAAGCCGGCCAGTGTCGTTGCTCCAGTAACGCCCAGAGTCGAGCTGAACGTGCCCGTTGTGGCGCTTAAGCCGGCCGACGCCTTGATCTGCCCTGCCGTTGCGCCAGTCGCAGTGCCGACGTTCAAGCCGTAATCGACGCTGAGCGAAGCGTTGTCAATAGACACAGCGCCCTGCCGAACAGACAACGTTGTGGTTCCGGTCGTATTCACGGCTTTAATGTCCACCCCAACAGTGGGCCAAGCGGCGCTGGTAGATTCGCCTGAAATTGACACAATGCGGGATCCGTACGAACCCACGTTTAGCAAGTACAGAGTGTGTTGCACCGTATCGTTGGTCGCGTCGTACAACCCTAAAAACGTTGTGGTTGCAGCGGCCGTGAAACGATATCCATTTTCAAGATTCCATCCGGTTCCTCGCGTTCCAGAATTAAAGGCCATAGACACGCCTGTGCTCGACAGAGTCACGTCTCCTCCGCCAGCGTACAACTTCCCGTCCGTGTCTGCGTACCATTGCAACGTTCCGCCTCCGTAGCCTCCGATGCGGCCGACGCCGGAAGCGTTCCATATTTTCAGGCCGGTAGTTGGAGCCGCAAATGTTCCAGTCCCTTGATAAATTCCGCCGTTTGTGCCGATGTTCAGCACGTTGTCGATGCGGGCGCTTGTGCTGTCCATCGTAATCACTGCGCCGCCGGCCGCGTTGCGGATTGTGAGCGCCCCAGCCGCGTCTACTTGAAAGCGCGTTGCCGTGTTGTCGACGACACGAAAGCCGTTGGTCGAATCGACGGCCAGAAACGTTGTCGCAATGTTGCCGGTCGCAAACCCATACGTGTTTGTGCTGTAGTCGTAGCTGCCGTTAAGATTGCCGAGGCGCAGGTGCAGCGTGCGAGCGCTCCACGGGCTGCCAGTGTGCGATTGGACCGACAGGTTTGCCGATGCGCCGATCGTCCCGTCGGCGCTCAGCGTCACCGCGCCCGATCCGCTTGGGCCCCAGTCGGCAATTGCCACGCCGGCCGGGATCACCACGGCAGTCGATCCGCTGCGCAGCGTGACGCTGTATGAAGTGCGCTCGGTGTTGTTCGTGCGCCCGGTCACCTGGAGCCAGATGTCCACGATCGCTGTGCCCGTCCACGCCTTGATTTCGAGCATATCGCCGACCGCAAACAGCGGCGCGTCGGCGTCGCTGTTCTTGGCAAGCAGTGTGCCGGCACCATTGATGGCGGACGGCGTCGTAAAGCTTTCCCACACTACGCCTGCGCTCTTGAATACGCCGAGCGTGCCGGCAGACGCAGCAATTTCGTTAATCGTAAACACGGACGCGCTCAGCTCGCCGCGCACGCGCACGTTGTTGAACTCGGCGTCCCCTGCGCTGGTGATACTCCAGCCGCTTACGCCGGACTGGAACGTCGTCGACTCCATGTTGTCGCCGGACGCCAGGGACAAAATGTTGGCGGCTTTGCGCTGGAGATCGACGTCTGCGCCAAAGCGCAGCGTCTGGCCGGCGGCAACGGTCGCGCCGGAGTTGAACGTCGGCCTGGCCGCGAACGTGTGCGCCGCTGTCCAAGCGAACGCATAGGACTGGTCGACGGCGACGGACGACGTGAGCACGCTGATGCCGTTTCCCGCGCCGACGGCAAGGCCACTCGTCGTATTCAGGCCTGAAGTCGTGGCGAGATTGATTGCGACGGCCGACGGCGAAGAAGCAACGCTAATGCCGCTACCCGCGCTCACACTGATTGCCTTCGTCGTGCTGTTGATGGCCAGCCCTGCGCCCGCGACACCGTCGGCGAGCGACAAAACTTTGGAACTAATGCCCAGACCGGCGCCTGCGATGCTGTCATCCACCTGCAACGCACCGCCTGAATCAAACGACAGCCCGCTTGTGGTCGCGCGCCGCACCGACACGTTGCTCGTGTCCACGGTGATGCCACTACCCTGCCCGACGTTGAGCGTAATTCCCGCAGGCAGCGTTCCGCCTCCGGTAAGGCCGGTTCCTGCACTCACCGACATCGACGGGATGTCCGACGTGGACAACGCGCGAAACGACGGAGTGCCGCTGGAGCTTGTCGGCGACCCAAGAAAGACGTTCTGCGAGAGCACGGGCAGCGTGTGATGCGAGCCGATCAGGTCGTGCGGATCGGGAATCGTCCCTGTGCCCCCGCCGCTCGATCCCGACGCAATCACGTACGCAGCGCCGCTGTTCGCGCTTGAAGGCCGGCTTCCGAGCGCGGTGTATTTGCCGTGCTCGTCGTAGCGCAGCATGACGCTGTCGCCGGCGATGGCCGCGCCGGCAAGATCAACGCGCCGAAGAATGTCTCCGCTTCCGAGCTGCACATCCACCGTGCCTGCATCGGAAACGGAAATCACCACGGCCGATACGTCGGGCTTTTGCGCACGCGAAAAGTAATCCGAGGGAAGTGAGCTGGGTCGATTCATGCGATGTACCTCCGCAGGGTGTAGCTTCCGGTTGTTTCTCCGACGCCGGCTTTCAAACTGACGCTGGTGACGACGTGGGTTGAGCTTTCGTGCTGCGGCGCGTCATCCGTGCCGCCGTACACAAGCGTGATTTTGTCTTCCGGCTGCACTTCAAGCAGCCCGACTCCGTCCACGCCGCGCGTCTCCTGAAACTCGGCCGCTTCGCGCATCAGGAGCTTCGCTTCGTTTGTCGCATCTTCGGAGGTGGACACACTGTTGCTGGTCGTGCTCCCAAACTTGTAGCCTTCGGCCGCAATGATGGACGTGTCGATGTATTCGCCGCTTGCGCTTCCTGCGACGAGCTGGTGTCCGCGCTGCACAAGGTCGCTCTGCGACCACGCGTCCTGCCACAGGTTCTCCGAAAGAGAGCCGGCGTCGTCGCGCGTGGTGAAGCGCGAGAATTCAACCGCGCCGTTAATCCCCGCCCTTGTGCGCATCCTGCGCGTCTGAGAGATGGCGTTGATGGCCGCGCTTACCGACGTGCCGAGCGGCGCGGTGTAGCGCGCGACTTCTTCGCCCAGCTCCTGCACGCGGATGCTTGCCGTGTAGCTGGCGATGCTCAGCGCGTAAGCGAGCGTAATATTGCCTGGCGTGTCTTTGCGCCACGACGTCGTGCCGTTGGTGTAGCGGTCAAGGTTGAAGGTCCAGATGGGCGCGCCGTTGATTTCCACCGACACAATGCAGCCCTGCACGCACACGCGCAAATCCACCAGCCGCGCCACGTCTTCGGTGAGCGTGTAAGCAGAGCCGGAAACGGTTGTTGTCCCCGCCATGTTGTAGTCCGTCACGGGAATCGTGGCCAGCTCCAGCCACCGCACGCCGTCCGACGCGGCCGTAATGTCTGTGCTCGTGGTGGCAAGGCCGATGCGGATGACGCCGGGCCGGCCCAGATCGTATTCCAAAGTGCCTGCGTACTGCTGCACGTAGAGCATGTAGTAGCCGCGGAAGCCGATCTTGAGCGCGTTTGCGTTTGCGTATTGACCGAACGAGTCGGTCGAGTTTCCCGGGATGTGCACGCGCGCGTCGAGCGTGAAGTTGGCGAGCGTTGAGTCCAGCGGGAGCGTGTAGGCGGACGTCCCGAGTGTCGCCGATACCGGCGACGCCGGTGTCGTAAATCGGTTGCGGAACGCGGCGTTGTGCACGCCTGCCACGCTGCACATGCGCGCGACCATGTCTTCAAGCGTCTGCGTCGGGCCGCTGAAGCAGTCCCACGCGCTCACTCTGATGTCCGGCAGCGTGCCCGTCAGGCCGTCACCGGATACAGTGCGCGGCGAGTATCGCACCGGCGTTCCTGACTCATGCGTTTTCTTTGTTGTGCCGAACTGCCCGCGCCCGCTGATGATGGCGATGTCGCCGTTCCCTGCAAGCGTCACGGTGTCCGTGCCGACAATGCCATTTTCGTACTGCTTGTCGAGCGAGATCGCAGGCGCGTTGTCTGTTCCGGATGTTGGCGTCGTTGCGTCGACGCCGGTAACGTAATACTGTTTGTCGCCGTTAATCTTTCCGCCGTTGCGGCTGCTGATTTCAACCAGCATTCCCAGCGGATTCGTGATGTTTCGGAAGTCGTCGCCAACGACAGAAGACGACGAGCGCTGTTTCCAGTTTTTGATGGACGACGTAGGCCCTGCCGCCTGCAGCGGAGCGTAGTACGTCGGAACAATCGTCCACGTAGCGTCGGTCGACATGTCGCGCCGCTTGAACGTCACGCCTGCGTATCGGATGCATTCGTTTTCAACGTCGACATACCCGGTTGCCGGCAGATAAACAGATTCCGGCGTGACGTTGAACATGTATCCGTGATGGAACACAACGCGCCACGCGTTCGGCGAAGAGCCCGCGTAATAGAAGCTGTCGTCTTCCTGCGCGATTGGATTCGCGCCGTAGTCCCATCCGACGCGCGAGCCACTCTCTGCTCCACTGCTCAGCAGCAGGCGCACGCCGTCGGAGCGCACGTAGCGGATGGAGACGGCCGTGGAATCATCCGACACGAACGCGGCGCGGCCGAGAATCTGACGCGGGCGCTTCTCTGCGCCGGGATCGGTGACAACGCGCACGCCTGATGCCGTCGCCACGCGCTTGCCGCAGTCCGCAAAGCCCCAGTCGTAGGCGAACGACGGCGTATACACATCTCCGTTCGCGCTTGCTGCGACGCCAAGCCCAAAATTTTCAGTCAACGTCAGCATGCCGCCGGAAATAGATGAGATTCTGTGCCTGTTGTTGTACCCCGCGGCGCTGAAGTAGACGCGGATGTATTGCCCGACGGTGTACAGGGCTCCGTTGGCAACGCTGATTTTGTTTCTTTCCGTAGGAACGTTCCACGCCGTGCAAGCCTGAGAGTACTGCGTGAAGTCGCTCAGCGCGGCGTAGTTTCCAGCCGTCGTCAGGGACTGTTCGATGTCGTCGTACGGACTCTGCGCAAACGCGGGAAGGTCCACCCAGACGTCCTGCCCGAGCGCAAGGCCGCAGTAGTTCTTCGAGCTCTGCACGCGGCGCGACTGCGAGTCGAACAGAAACTCGCCGACGAGCGTATAGTCTGCATTTGCCGCCCAGGTGCTTGAACTTGTGACGTGCGTTTTCTGGAAGAGCTGCACGCGCCGGCCCACAACCCGGGCCGCGATGTCATACGTCGTGCCGGGCGTCATCGACCACGTGGACTGCGTGCGCGGCGTTGGCGCGCTGACGGCCGCAGTGCGCGCGCCTCCGGACAGCACCGACCGCCAAAGGCTGTTTACGTTTGCGGAAAAATTCCAGCCGGTGTCTGCGGCCTTCGGGTTCGCCGGATCTACGCTGTTCAGGTTAAGCGCGCGGACAACTGGCTTTGTCTGCGCGCCGCTTCCGATGTTCCACGTAGATGTCTTGGGAATCATCAGGACGTTGCCCGTGCCTGTTTGAGACGCGCCGAACACGAAGCCAATCGAAGCCAGGTGATTTGCGTCCGCGCCGCTCGCCTTGACCGTGGCTTTCATCAGCGCATCGCCGCCATCATTTGCGTCACAGTATGCAATCAGCGGATCGTTGCGCGCGCTGAACGTCCATCCGTTGACCGAGTCAGCTGTCACGTCCACCTGCGGCGTCTTGATGCTTAGGTCGTTGAGCGAAGACATCGCGCGCGACGCAGTGATTCTGGATTCAAACGACATCGCCACGGGGAATGCCGTGTCAATCAGCCGCTTGTTGCCGTAGTCGCGTGCGGATATTTTTGTCACTTCCCGGCCGGAGACGCTGACAGACTGGGAAACTTCGTCGATGCCGTATGCGCCAATATCGGCGAGCGTGGAGCCCTGCCCGGACTGCAGGTAAACCACGCTTCCGCGCGCAACGCTTGGGTCGTCGTCAAACACCGTCCCGCCGCCCGTCTGCACAGGCCCAATCAGCGTCATGCCGAGCTTGTCCGCTCCGTTTGCAACCTGCGAGAGCGACCAGTCCGCGATGTAGTCGTCAAGAATTGTGCTCAGCGTCGAAGCGCTCGACTGCAGCTCCGTCACCTGCGCGGTGGACGCCGTGTTGTTTCCCGCGTAGACGACGACGGTCGGCGAATCGTTTTGCATGATCAGCGTGCCTTTGCCGTCCGTCTGCGAGACAAAGAATGTGCGCGAGCCGAACGACCAGTCGATCCCGTCTGCGCTGGTAAGAATGCAGTCGAACGCCGTCGTGTGCTGCGCGGATGCGGTGCGGCTGAAGCGCGCCGTCAAATAGAACGTGCCGCCAATGCTTGAAATGGAATACGGCATCAGCGCAATCGTCGACGCGTCCGGGTCGATCGGAACCACGGGCCGCAGCGCGGACTCAACGCCGTTCTGAATCGAAAACGTTACCGCTCGCCCGCGCACCTGATCGGATGCGACGACGATGATGCGCTTGGCCGTCGCGTCATACACCGCGCTCACCATCGACGCATACCTGGCCGTCGCGTAAAAGCTTGCATACGTCTCGGTGAGCGGCATCTGAATTATGGTGTTGAGCGACACCACCGAAGCCGAATCAGGAAGCAGGTAAAACTGCAGCGTGCTCATGCCGAGCGTGAAATTGTGCGTGCCAATGCAGACGACCACGCCCCCGTCCGTCGGGCATGTCGCTTCGCAGCGACGCACAAGCGTTGACGTGCTGCTCAAGGGATCGCCGAACGCAGGCCCGTAGTTGGCAAGCGTCGCCGTAATCGGATTGGTTCCGCCGCTGAGCGAAGCGCGCTGCACCTGCGCTCCGCCCGAAGACATGTTTGTCGTGTAGAGCCGAATTGTTCCGCCGTCGTTGATGAGCCCGTGGCGCATGGTCTCAGTAGTCAGAGACGTAGAGCTCGAGCTGGACAGCTGGTAGTCAATTGCCGCCGAGCTGTTAATCGCGCGAAGGTAGCTCGCGCCGCTCGTATACCGAAACGTCGCGTACGCCGATACGCCTGCGGGGAACATGACGTACGTCGGCGCAAGGTCCGAATCCAGTGACGCGTTTGACGTGCTGGCGAATGCCGAAAAGGACAGCAGCTCATTCTGCGCAGTCGCGGCATGCACAGGATCGACAATAACGGCGCGCTCGGCCGTGGTGATGGTTGCGCCTACGCTTCTCATGATGCTTTGACGAGCTTGATGGTGGCTGTGTAGACCGCTCTGGAGCCGTCGATGTCCTGTCCCTTTGGCGTGGGTTTGCCCATGTCTTCGATTGTGACGTTCCCCTGCGATGTGCCGTATTCGTCGACAAACGCGAGTGTGTTGCCGGCCACGGTGCGACTGAAGCGCCATGTGCGCATCTGGGTGTATCCGGCGTATCCAGAAGCGGGCACGTAGCGCACCTTTACGGAGTAGGACCACTCTTCCATCGTGATGCCGATGGACTTGTAGGTTTTGTTGTTCAGCGTGCGGCGGATGACATCGCCCGTTTTCCAGTCTCCGCCAATGCCGCCATACATGATGTCAAGCTTGTATCCACCGAGCGTGATGTAGCAGTTCGCCATGCTCTCCTATGCCGCATATGAGCGGCGGACGTTTCCAGCAATGGCCGGAGCCAAAAAGTCGTAGACCGTGCTGGCGATGGTTTGCCCGTCCACCTTCAGGTGGATCACAATTGGCTGCGACGGCCCGGAAGTTCGCATCATCGACGCGGTGGCATCCGCGCCCGCGTTTTGCGCGCCGCTTCCCGCAGACGGCGACGCATTCGGGCCAAGGGGAGCCGCCCCGCCTCCGATTCCGGCAATCGGATCCGAGACCGCAGCCGCAAGCTGCATTGCGCTGGCCGCGGCCTTGCCCGTGCTGGCAAGGATGCCGTTTGAAATGCCCGTGCCCATCATGGAGCCGTACCAGTGCATCAGCCGCGACGGCGACGCGATGCCGAGGTAGTCGGCGAGCTTGCCGAGCGCCGACTTCACGAGCGCAATCAGAAAGCCCTTGAGCTTGTCTCCCGCGCTGCGCAGGCCGCTCGTGATGCCTTCGACAATCTGCCGGCCGATCTCCTGCATCTTCGGAAGGATGCCCCGCACCCAGTCCATGATGCCGTTAAACGCGCTTACGTACGCATTCTTCAGCGTGTCGAGCGCGCCCTTCGTATCGCCGTTGATGAGCAGCATCACCGACTTGATAATGCCGCCAATAATGGTAATCACGCCAGACACGATGGCCTTGATTCCGCCAAACACGTCGGTAAAAATGGCCTGAATCGCCGGCAGATACTGCTTGATGTATCCGACGATGGTGTCTATCACCACGGTGACCACTGTCACCACCGCGCCGAAAACAATAGAGAACGTGCTTTCGATGAGCGGCAGATTTTCAACGAACCAGTTCACGATCTGCATCACTACGTCGCGGATCACGATGAACGCAGGAACCAGCACGGCCGTCAGCACGCCGACGACAACGTCAATGACACCTTCGATGGTGCTCTGGATGCGCGGCCAGTTTGCTGCGATCCACTCCACCACGAACACGACCGCACTGCGAACCACTTCGAACGCCGGCGCCAGAATTGTGTTGAAGATGACTCCGATCTGATCAACGACGACGCCGATTGTCTCCTGAATGGCCGGCCATTTCTCAACGAAGTATCCGATGATTTGCCCCGCGATCAGCATGATGCTGCCGAAGATCGGAATCACCGTCGTCTGAATGAAGCTCGACACTTTGTCGAAGACGGCCGTAAACGTGGCTTGAATTTGCGGCCAGTTTGCCGTGATCCACGCAACAACGCCGCCAACAATCTGCGACAGTGTCTCAAAAACTGAGGAAGTGCCGCTTACCGCGCTCGGCAGGTTGTCGGTGAGAATTCCTGCCACCCAGGAAATGGCTTGCGCAAACAGCGGAATTGCCACCGACGCAATGGACAAAATAATGCCAATCACCGGCTGCACTGCTTCCCACACTTTCCCGAATGCGGTGAAGAGCTGCGGCATGATGTTTTTTGCCAGCTCGCCAAATTTTTCCAGAAGCGGGCGCACGGCGCCAATCACCTGCGGAATGATCACCATGCCCATCTGCCCAAGATGCCCGAGCACGGGCACGAGCACGGGAAGCAGCTGGTTGCCGACGTTGATGGCGACGGCCTTGAACATGATGCTCAGGTCCGCCATGTTCTGCGTGTAGGCGTCGGCCTGGTTGTCGTCGATGACAAGGCCGAGGTCCTGCGCCATTTTCGTCGCGCGGTCGATGCCTCCGTTGGCCAGCTGATGCAGGACGTCGTCTAAATCTTTGCCGCTGCGGCCGAAGATTTTCATCTGTGCCTGCGTCTTCTCAAGGCCGGGAGGCATCGCGTCAATTTTCGACGCGACTTCCGCCAGCAGCGCCACCGAGTCTTTCATCGGTCCCTGCTTTGTCAGGTTCTTTGTGATGACGGCGCCGCCGTCCGCCACCGCAGCGCTAAGCTCGTTTATTTTTGCGCGCTGGCGCTCAATGGCCAGCGTTTGCGTTTCAGTTGGGTTTTTTGCTTTTGCGAACGCGCCCTGCATGTCGTTCAGGCGCGTCTGCGCGGTTTTCAGGCTCTCGCTCATTTCGGCGAGCTTCCCCGCGGGGAGCTTGGTGCCGGTGCTCTGGAGCTGCTCGCCGGCCTGAAAGGCGTTGATGCCGAGTGCCTTGAGCGCTTCGCCGGACGGGCCGAGCTGTCCGTTTGCGCCTTGCAGTCCATTCGTGAGCTTCATCATCTGGCCGGAAATCATCTCTACATTTCCGCCGCCGCGCTGCACCGCAATGCTTAAGCCCGCAGCCTGCTCTGCCGTCAGCCCGAGCTGGCTCTGCAAATCGTCCTGCTGGTTGTCCCACTCCAGCGCCGCGTCGATGCTGCCCTTAATCGCTCCGCTGAGCGCGCCAATGCCGGCCGACGCAATCCCAGGAAGCGCGCCGAATACGCTGATGGCCGCGCTCTTCAGAACGCCGAACCCGGCCGACGCAATGGCTCCGAGCCCGCTCAGCGCCGTGCTGACGACGTTCTTGAGTCCTTCAAGCCCGCCTCCTGCGAGACCGCCCAGCGCGCCCACGGCGCTGCTCGTTGCGCTCTTGACACCCTCCCATCCACTGGCCACAGCTTCACCCACGCGGCCCATCGCGCTGTCTACGGTGTTTCGGACGCCGTCGTAACCCGACTCCGTAGCCGTTTTGGTGTTATCCGCCGATTCTTTCGCGGCAGTTTCCACGCCGGAGAGCCCTTCTTTTGCCTGCTCGCCGGCCTGAACGACGGCGTCCCCCATTTCCGAAGCTGCTTCGCCTACGCCTGCAAGACTTTCTACGGCCTGCTCGCTTGACTGTGCTATAGACGCGCCCATTTCCGCCACGGAGGAGCCGACGGCGGCAATGACGGAGCTGGCTGCGTCAATTGCGGAGATGGTGATTTCGATCGGGTTCATTAGTTGCGCCTTTCGTTTTTTGCGCTGTCTACCGCGCCAATCAATCCCCAGATCCGGATCATTGTCGATGCGTCTTCAGCCATCAGCTCTGATGGGAGGCAGTGGAATCGGTCGCACATCATCGCGAGCGTGACGTCAAAGGGCGCGTCCACGGGCACGCCTTCTACGAGCATGGCAATCAGGTGCCGCTCTTCGTCGGTGACGCCACCTGAAAATTTGCGGCTGCACCCGCAGCTTGGATGACGGGAATCACCATCTCCGCAGGAAGTTCAGAAAACGCTTTTTCGCTGATGGGAACCGGCCGTCGTTCGTACAGAGCGTCGATATCTGCGTCGCTGATTTCTTCGCCGTCCGCGAGCGGATCCCGCAGCGGGTCGCGCGGGACAAGCTCGGTGATGCTCCATCGCTCAAGCAGCGTCGACGCAAGCAGCAGGCCGCGCTCCACATCGGAGCCTTCAAATGCCTGCAGCTTTGCGACGTCGCCAAGCGTCGGCTGCGCACGGATGATGAACCAGTCTTCGTATCCGCCGCCCGCCGCAATCTTCTTTCTCAGGTTGGTGTATCTTTTGAGTTCGCTCATAAAAAGTCAGGGCCGCGTCTCCGCGGCCCATCGGTCTAGCTCTGCGCCGCAATCGTCGGCCATCCGTTCGTGATGCCGTCAAAGTCGAACGACCAGCTGCCCTTGTCCTCAGGGAAGTTCATCTTCCAGCCCGTTGGCACGAAGTAACCGGTGTAGCTCGGCTTGCCCGTGGCGTCGCCGTCCGGGTGGATCTCGTAGTAAATACGTCCGCCGGTCGTAAGATTCCCGGAGAACAGCGGCTCCAGCCAGTCACTGTTGTAGCCCGTGATCTTCGCCGTGGCCGCAGCGCCCGTGCCGCCTCCACCCGTGAAGGAAATCGTCGGCGCGCTGGTGTAGCCGGAGCCGTTGGAAGTCACGAGCACGGCCGTCACGGTCTTGGTTACCGCGTCAATGACGGCTTTGGCAGCCGCGCCTGTGCCGGCGCCTCCGGCAAACACCACCGTCGGCGCACTAGTGAAGTTGCTCCCGCCATTCGTGACGGCGATGCTGACAACGACACCAGGGCTGCCTTTCTTAGCGTAGAGTGTGCCCTTGATAGAGCCTGTCTGCGCGCCCGCCACCGGCTCGACCTCGCAGTAGGTGATGATTTCTTCCGTGCCGATTTTGCGATCGATTTCGAACTTGCTGGCGATGTCGCAGATTGCGTAAAGCGCCGTCGAACTGCCGCCCAACAGAATCGTGCTGTTGCGGCCGCTGATTTTTGTCCCGTCCATTTAAGCCTCCGCAGCCGGCAAGGTTTTTGCCGACGCCTTTGCCGACGTTGTCGCCGGCGCCTCCGCCGGCGTTTCCGCCGGCGCTTCCGTTACGCGCGCGATGAGCCCGCACCTGAGCTGCTCTTCTATGCGCGCCTGCACAAATCGGTCGCCGCGGATGATTGAGCCGACGGGAATCACTTCTCCGTTGTCGATCATTTGGGTGATCACGATGAATTCGTCCATCAGTCTCCGTCGATGACGAGCACGTCGAACATGTTCGCCAGATACTGCACCCCGCCGTTGGGCGAGCTGCGAAGATTTACGGTAACGACGTTGTCCGAGACAACGATGGCTTCTCTCACCACGCCGCCAATGCTGTAGTTCCGCAGCATGAAATCCATAAACATTCCCGGGAACTCGCGCGTCATCAGGTCGGCCTGCCGCGTTTCCTGAAGCAGGCACTGCGCCGCAATCACGTGGATGTTGTATTCGCGGCGCGTCAGGCAGTAGGTTTCGTAGGCATTCGACCCACCCTGATAGGTGAAGTACATGAACGGCGCCGTCTCGCTGAACAGCAACGGGATGGCGTCGAATACGTAGTTCACGGCAGGCGCGATCGTCGCCGTCGGAGCCGTCGTGTAGCCGCTGCCGCCGGCAATCAGAGAAGCGCCGGCGACCGCTCCACCCGTTACTTTCAAAAACGCCTCCGCAGAGATGTCCCCGCCGTCAAACGTGATGCGCTGATATTCTCCGTAACCGCTTCCGCCCGACGCCACCGTCAGGCCTGTTACTGCGCCTCCCGCAAGCGTCGGCGTAACGGCTGCGCCGCTTCCCGCCGCGGCAAACGACGCGCGGCACAGCGACGCAAGCGAGCGCATCACCGGCCGGATGTCGTAGCGCGGAATGCTCATGGCCGCACCCGCCTATAGGCATATACCATTCTCGAAAAGGAATTCGGCAAGTCGCCCTGAACCACAACATTGCCGCCATCCGGATAGATGATGGTCCCCGAAGGAGCCTCCCGGCGCGTAAAGAGCCACGCGGACAGCATCGTTGCAGCCTGCGTGATTTCGTCGGGCAAAGCCAGGAATCCGCCGCGATAACTGAGACGCGCAAACAGCCGCGACGCGCTCGGCACGTTCGCTCCAAGAAAGCTCAGCACGTAGCCGTCGATGTCGAGCTGAGACAGGCTTAGCGCCTGCCACGTTCGCAGGTCCGACGACCACTCAGCCGATGTCACGCTCTGGCAGAACCCCTTGGACACAGTGACGGTGAGCACGCCGTCGGCGCTCATCTGCACCTGCTGCCCGCGCCGGATTTCGCCGGCGATGGCTTCGTCGTCAAACGCGCGCCGATGAGATGCGCCCTGAAAGTCATACCTGCACTCGCGGTCGAGCCAGCCGCAGGCGCGCGGAATGCGCGCCGTGATGGCCGCGTCGTCTGCTGCGCCCGAGCCCTGCTTGACAAGCTCTTCGCGCACTTGCGCGAGCGTGCAGTAGTCTGTCATTTAGCGCCGTCCCTTTTTCGGCTTGTCCGCCAGGTCTTCCTGCTCTGCCGCCACCCCTTCGCTCGCCAGCATCAAATCTCCGCACGCCACCATGTCGGAGACGAAATCCGCAAACTCGTCAGGGATGTCGATTGCGCCATTCGCGGCGAAAAATTCCTTTCCGCCGCAGCTCACGCTGGTAAAGTCGGTTACGTATTTCGCCACGAATGCCTTCCTGGCGGAGCGCAGAAGTAATCCTGCGCTCCGCTGCTATGCGCCGTCGACTAGATGCCGTCGGCGATGTTATTGATGAGGCCGATCGCGCCCGGGAAGTAGTGCGCCATCGTGATGTCGCTGTACACGCCCGTCTCGTACTGGCGCTTCGTCACCGGCCAGTCAATCTGGTAGTAGTCCTGCCGGTAGTGCATCTCTACGACGTTGCCGACGTTGGAGATCGGATACGGCAGCGTATCGGTGTGCGCCAGAATCGTGCCCGCGGGCATGTTCGGGTGCAGCTCGATACGCACGGCCTGCCCGCCGTTCATGGCGTAGCGGTTCAGGTAGGAGCCAACCACCGAGCCGGCTGTGACGTTGTTGGCGCCGTTGCCAAAATCTCCGTTCAGTCGAACAATCGGAGCGCCGCCGTTCTTGATCACAAGAGCGGTGATGTTCTTGGCTTCCTGCGAGCCTACATAAATCACGTTCGGCGACAAGCGGTATGTATCCCACATGGAGCGGAACAACGTTTCGATCTGATCCACCGATGCGTCGCTGTTGCTGGCAGTGAGTTTCGTGCCCGTGCCGGCTGTGCCCGTGGCGAGCGTCTGCACCGTCGCGCCCGTGCCGGCTGCGGCAATGCTCAGCAGGCCGTCAAACTCGTACGTGTTCTTCGAGTAGTCGGCTGCGAACAGTGCGGCCGACGCCTGACCGGTGCCGGCCAAAGAAGTGAATTTCACCGAGTTAATCGTGGTGATGGCTTCGAGCTTCTCGGAGCCGCTCACGCCCACATACCACGCATACGCCGCCGCGCCCAGCACGGCCGCAACCGACGCGCTAATGGTCGAAGTGGTTCCGCTGGTTGTAGTAGCCGTCGCGGCAGACTTCTGGCCCGTGCCGGAGTTGTAGCTGTACGTCGAGCCGTCCGGCATCGTCACCGTTTGAACGGCGGGAACACCTCCGCTCATCGAAGCCACAGACCAGCCTGCATGTGTCAGCGCCACGCAGACGACGTTGTAGGTTGCCGCGGCAACACTGCCACCCGTTGCAGCATTGGCCACCGTCGGCGTCGGCGTGGTGCCGAGCGCGACCGCGTCGCCGTTTCCGCCGAGGATGAGCTGCTCCTCCATAATCATGTTCGCCCAGAGCAGGCGCTGGCCGGTGGTGGCGCGAATGTCTTCGAAGTTCACCCCAGCGTTCACGGCTTCGAAAGTCACCGAGTCTTCCAGGCCGATGGTCTTATAGGAAGCGAGCTTGTCGGCCGTCGTGGTCGACACGCTGCCGTTGCGCTTGCCTTCCGGCACGCCGCCGCGCAGCTTGCCGGTGTTGATTGCAGTCACAACTTTCCAGCGGGTAGCGATGTCGCCGTTGCCGCGCACGCGCGCAATCTTGTTGCGCAGCGGCGTGATGACGGGAAACAGGTTCTTGGCCGGAGCCTGAAGGTCGTAGTACGTCAGGCCGGTTGCCTGAGAAACGGCCTTGTTCAGGATGCGCGGATCGCCGGCGATCGGCGAATTCGCAGCCTTGCGAAACATGTCCACGGTTTCCTGCGACAAATCGCCGAGACCGGTAATAACGTTGCGAGCCATGTAAGTGCCTCAGTGCGCGCAGGCAAACGCCCTTGCGCGAGAATGACGATTCCTAGCCGATTCGCACGCCGCCAGAGCGGTACGTGTTCTTCAGCGCAGCCGCAGCGCGCCTGGCCATCAGGGCCTGCCGCACCGTCGGATCGGATTCGTCCTTGATAAGCTGGTCGAGCGACGCGATGAACGCGCCGTCGTCTGAACCACTGCCGATTCCCACTTCGCGCAGCACAGGTCCCGTGCCTACCGGCGCAGACTCCACCTTCACGAGCCGACCTTCGAGCGCACCCAGCCGGGTCGCTACTTCATCGAATCGCTTGGTGAGTTCGGCGTTGGCCGACTCGATCTTGTGCAGCGGCGCAGCGGCGCCGGCGTTGACGATGTCCTTCACGGCTGCTTTAACGTCCGCGAGCAATGCGCCGCGGAACTCAGCCATGTCAGCTTTGTTGATTGCGTTCTCCTGCTCCGGCTCCATCGCCGCCGTCGCAGCAGGAGCGGACGCAGGGGCTGCGGGTGCTTCCGCAGCGGGAGTCTCGGGCATTTCTGCGGCCGGAGCCGTTTGCTCGGCTGGAGAAACAGAGCCGAACTCTTTGCTTGCAGCCTGCTGGCCTGCGGCGTTTGCGGCAACCTGCGCTTTGATCTGCGCTTCCATTGCCTCGTCGCTGGCTTCGTCGACGGCTGCGGCGCGCGCGGCCACAACCTGCTCATTGGCTTTGTCGGCGAGCGCAGACTGAATCATGCTGACGGCGTCGCCGAGCTTTGCGGCAACGGCTGCGTCGTCGGACACAAGCCGAGCGGCAAGCTGCGACACAAATGCCAGCGCCGAAGCGATGTCGGATACAGCCGAACCCGCAGCCCACGCGATGCGCTCGGGTTCCGAGTCTCCCTTGCGCATCAAAGAACCTGCGGATTTCATCGCGTCGGATTTCTCCGGAGTCGCGCAAGATGCGCCGAGAGTGCACGCGTGATCGTGCATTGTCTGGATCATCTGCATGTCGGACGAGCTGTGTCGCGCACCGGCTTTTGCCAGCGCGCCAAGCGCCTGTGCCGCCTTCGCCAGTTCAGGCGATGCAGACACAAAGGGGACCTGCTCCGTCATTCCGTTTGCCTTGACCATCGAAAAAGTCGCTCCCTGCATGCATGGGTTGTCCACGATGCTCACTTCGGCGGGGATGGCTTCGTACCGCATCAGCCCGCCTTCGTATTTCTGGGAGCCGTAGCGACCCCCGACAGAAAAGCCGGTGTAGACACCTTCAGTGACTTTGCGCCACTCGTTGTCGTCGACGATGCGAGCACCGACGTAGACGCGCTTGGCCTCGTCGTCGAACTGCATGTCGATGACTTTCCCAGCCGCAATAGATTGATGCATGGCGCGGACGTTGCCGAGCGACTTGCCGCCCGTCGCGTCCGAAATTGATTTCGACCACGCGACGAAGCGCGGCTTCGACAGGACGTAGTCCATGATTTCGCCTGACTTGTCCGGCGCTTCTTCCGCCGCAACGCCCCAGACTTCGCGGCGGGTTTCGTCTACTTTCGTGATTGGAATGAATAGATTCATGAGTGAAAAACAAAAAACGCGGCGCTGAAAACAGAGACTTCCGCCTCCGGTTCTTCAGCGCCGCGTCTGATTGTTCAGATTAGGCCGTTCAACACCGCGTAACTTCTGAGACTATATCATAAAGTTTGCAGAAGTTAACTTTGAAGTTAACACACAACACCTGTGAAGTTTGCAGCAGTTAACTTTTTAGCACCTCGTTGATTCGATCGCTCATGATCTGCTGCGCAATGCCGCCCTCAATAATCTCCCGCTGTGCGTCCTCGTCCGTCTTCCAGCCGCGCTCCGCGTGGAACCACGCCTGATACTCCGCGAGATGCACGTACGGCGCATAGCTGGCCGTGTTGATGATGTTGACGCTTGTCGGGCCTGCGCTTTCCAGCGACCACTTTCTGCCCAGCGTTTGCGACGTTTGCCTTCCCCCGCCTCCGGGGTATTTCACGCCGAATCCGCGCTGATACCAATATGGGCTTCGCCCTGCGGTGTTGGCTCCGCTCGAAGGCGCGTAAGGCGCAATGACGCCCTGAAACGCAGCCGCAATCTCCATCGTCGCGGCCTTGATTTGCGGCGTCAGGTCGGCCGACATCTTTTCGGCGACTTCGCGCAGGCCGGTGGGCTCCACTGTAAACGTCGTCACTCTTCTTCTCCTCCTTCGCCGCCGTTCTCTTCCGCCTGGCCAGGCGCAGGACGGCTGACCACCTTAAACGTAATAAAGCAACGGCAGCGCGGATGCCACGGCGGACCCTGCGGGTCTTCCCACTCACTCTCCGGCGCTCCGTTGAGCGGCTCGCAGATGGGGCATACCAGATCGTCGTAGTTGGTGTTGTTTACGCGCTCCAGCCGCAGGCCGAGCTTCTCGGCTTCGTCCCGGAATGCGCCCATCCCCGCCGCTGCCGCGCGCGTGACTTCGGTGACTGCGATGCTCTCCGCGCGCGCTTCGCCGAATGCAGGCGCGAGCGCGTCCACCAGATCGCCGAGCGTCATCTCGTTCCCGGCCAGATATTCCGACACGGCTCCGCCCACGATTTCGCGCGTTGTATCCGCGAGTCCGTCGATGAGCTTGCCGGCGTGCTCTTCGGCCCACTCGGAGGCACGAGTAGACGCGACGCCTTCGCCGAGCGGGACGCCGACATCCTCCTGCCCTGCATAGATCGACTCTTCCATGATGTCGCGCAGCATCGGGCGAAGCTGGTCAAGCATCTCGTCGTCAAAATCCGAAAGCGCCACAGGCTCTCCGCGCAGGATGGCATCGGCGAATTCGTCGGAAGCTTCGCTCATGACAGCGAGAAGAGCGGCGTATACCTTTTTCTCCTGCACCGTCATCTTCTTCTTTGCCGCCTTGCTCAGCCCTGCCGCGCTGCAATGCGCACACGTGCATCCGCGCGCATGCTCACCCGGCAGGGCGCGTGCTTTTGGGCTGGAGATCGCCTTAAAAATCGTCGCCACCATTGCTGCGTCGCCGGCCAGCGCCAGTCCGCGACGCACCTTCGTCACCATTCCGGCGCTGAGCACCGGCGCACTGGCTGCAGGCGGATCGCAGTCCGCACGCTTGCCGTCCTTCATGCGCCGTACGGCTTTTTCGCGCCAGTGGTCGAGCGCCATCTTCTCAAAAGCCGTCAGTGGTTCAGGTTCCGGCTCAAAGACTTTGCCATAGCGCCGCTCGCTCGGGAGTGCGCCGGCGACATTGTCTGCTGCGCCGGGAACAGGCGAAGCCGGAACCGGCTCAGGCGCAGGTTCAGCGGAAGGCTCCGTTGTTTCAGGCGCAGGCGCAGACGCATCCGGTATGGTCGCGGGCGCGGCGGGCTCCGGCGCATCTGAAAAGATTTTGTCGAGCGTCGTAGGCACTCCCCCGACCATCATGAACGGTTTGGCGTTTTCGATGGGTGGCTGCCCTGCCTTGGCGCGCCAGACGTTGATGTCGATAATGCCGTTTTGCAGCTGAATCTGCAGCAGCGACGCCTCCGCCGCCTTGTCCTCCGACGGGCCCATATCCTTGAAGCGCCACACAAGCGGCGCTTTCGTCTGCCGCGCGACGATGCCCGAAAACAAGTTCTGCAGATACTGCACGAGCGGGCCGATGCCGAAGCGATACAGCGCGTTCTCCTGACCGTCCATGAATCCCTTGCCCCCAAGGCCGGAGCCTGGCGTGAGCCCGAGCTCGGACGGCAGGAAGCCGAAGGCGTAGCACGTCATCTTCAGCATCCATTCGTCGAAGGCGTTGTTGGCCGCAGCGTCAGGCCGTCGGAACTCGTAAATCGGCGTGCCGCCCCCCGCCGAAGGCATGAACTTGATGCGTCGCAGCTTGGCGACGTCGCCGACCAGCATTGCATCGAAGTAGTCTTGAAATTTGGATATGTTCTCCGGCGTCCAGTCCGACGGCAGGTAAGCCATCGCCTCAGGAACGTTCGTCTGGTCCCAGTACGCCGTAGATGCGAACTGCCTGCGCAGTGCTTCGTTGATGCGCAGCACGAGAAACTCAATCGGAGACTTCCCGTAGGGCGAGCCGGCCGACGTGTTGAACGGTCGATACAGCAGGCGATCGGCCGTGAACCACTGCCAGTTGCGGCCCTTGATGGCCTGCGTATATGCCGGGATGGGCGGGCGTGGCGTTCGGCCGCGCATGTCAAGCAGCGGACGGATAGTAGACCCGTCAATCTGCTCCACGGACACCAGGTTGCCGCCCGCGTCCACATCCAGCCACAGGCTCACCGCGTCGTAGACGAGCAGGTCTTCCAGCACAGAGTTGCACCACGTGTCGAATTCAAGAATGCCGTCCGGCATGCGCCACATCTCGGTGATGCGCTCGATTTCGCGCGAGTAGTCCTGCTCGTCGTTTTCGTTCTTTGGTTTGATGTGCCACTCCGCCGAGCGGATTTCGCGCTTGATGGCTTCGATGACGATGCGCACCGCGTCAGACATGTCGGCGAAATTCTTCAGCGAAGAAAACGGCAGCTGTCCGTATCCTGAGCGCGGCTGCATATATAGGTTGATGCCGCTCTGATAGTCGAACACGCGCGGCTTCTCGTCGTCGGAGACGACAGGAGGCATCGGCACGCCGGGCGCAAACACGCCGCGCGCGCCGAAAGCGTCGATGTACCGCTGCCGGTCTTCGCCGGTGACGTCGGTGATTGCATTCGGGTCTACGGCCATGTCCACTCCTTCGCGGCGCTGCGCCATCGCAGCACTGCCGCCATCAGCTCGCAGCCTTGTCCAGCTGCGCCTGCGCAAATCGCACCCATCCGGGTGCGCCCAGTTCGTCCGCGTCAATTGCGTACCACGCGAGCGCAAGCGACATGACGCAGTCGTCGTGCATCCCTGACGGCGCGCCGTAGCGCACTGCGCCGGATGCCATGCGCTCTGCTTCGTACGCCTCCAGCTCGGTGATGAGCACGATGTCGTCTGTGATGGCGACGCCGCGATGATCAAAGGCGGACGCAAGACGCTCGATCAGCTCCGCCTTGCTGCCCGAAGTTGTCGTGAAGTCGCGCACCGGAAGGCCCATCGTGCGCAGCATGTCGTTGTTCGGCTTGCCCATCGCGTTGCTTTCCGCAATGAGAGTCTGAATCCCAAAGCGCGCGCACGTCGCCGCAATACGCGAGCGCTGCATCTCGTAGGTGAGTCCGTTGAATCGGTCCACGTACGCGATGGCCTTCGTCGTCGCGTCCATGACGGTGAGCACGGTGTAGTCGGTGGTGAGCGCCCAGTCCAGCCCGGCGACATACGTATGCCCCGGCATCATCCTGCCCTGCACGTGCGCCGTCGCTGCCGCCCTCACTCCCTGAAACACGCCCGCGCCGTCTTCGACAAACTCTGCCATCCATTCCTGCCGGAATGTTCGGTCGCTGATGGTTTCCCGCGCGCGCTCAAACGCCTCGCGAATCATCGGATTTGGATTCGCCGACGACGGAGCCGTGTAGCTCACGATTCGATTGCTCATAAGCCCTTCAGCCATGCCGCGCTGGAACTCGCGATAGAACCAGTTGCGCCCGAACGGCGTCGAGATCAGCACCGCGCGCCCGCCGCGGTCGGCGAGCGTCGGCTGAATCGCATCCGTCCACGCCTCCTCGGATACGCGGCTTGCTTCGTCGATGATGACAAGGTCAAACGCCATGCCGCGGATGCTGTCCGGGTTGTCTGCGCTGTATACAGACAGACTGCCGCCCGACGGGAAAACAATCTCGCGCTCCGAGCGCCGCACCTGCAGCAGACCGGCAACAGGCGCGATTGCCTTCTCTGCTGCGCGCCACAGCGGCCTGCTGTTGCGGTACGTGGGCGCAATCCACGCCGCCTGCGCGCCGTGGTCCGCGCAGGAGAGCGCATAGGCAGCGCACATGAAGGACTTACCCCACCGGCGCCCCATCGCCACTACCTTCACTTTCGCCGGGTGCGCCACGATCGCCGCCTGGTCTTCGCGTAATGCTGGCAACCGCTGCGTCGTGGTCGAATACCGTAACTTTTGCTTCAATCGGACCGCCATTTTTTCCTGTGACTTCAAGCTCTCCGCGCTCCACGTAGCCTCGATTGCGGCCAAGCGTGCGCAGCGTCAGCGATACGGCCCACGGCTCTCCGTTGACAACTGCACGATGTAGAGACGACTCGGCATGGTCCACAATGGCCGCGCGCGCGTCGTCGACGATGCTATGCAGCTCGTGCTTATTCACGAACTGGTGGACAGCGCAGCGGGTGACGCCGAGAAGCTGTGCGGCAATGGTGATGTTCCCCTTGGTTTCCCGCAGCCTCTCTTTGACGGTTTTTAGTTTTAGCTTCGGCATACGTCACCCGCTCCTCTCCTAGCCGCCGTTGTTGCGACCACGAAGCTTTGTGCGAACAACTGCTCGGATTTGGAAATGATCTTGTGCAGGCCATGGCGCTGCATCCCAAGACTTCTAGCTGCGGCAGAGACGTTCCCGGAAACGGCGATGAGCGTTTCTTCAATTTTGCTTTTCGTGTATCTTGGAGTGCGCGCCATTTTTTACCTGTACACTATTTTCTAGCCGATCTCAAAAGATCCGTATTTTTTTTATCTCGGCAATCAGTTTCTTTTGTTTTCTAGTGTTACCCCTAACAAGTTCATTGAGCGGCTTGGACGTTTGTATGGCTTCGCGCTTCAACTGTCTTGCAAATCTATATTGCGAATTAAGGGCAAGACGGTCATTGAGAATGTCTGCTGCTCTGCGAAATTTTGCGCTTGATTCCGTGAGCTTTTCTTCCGCTACACGAATCTCCGATGCAAGCCTGTTGATCTCTCCTCTTTGCCTGTTTATTGAGCTTGTAATTTCGCTTTCACTTGGCGCGGCACCGCGTTTTGATCCACCACCAGTCGACTTTGAGTCGACGCGCGCCTTGTCCCCACCGCTTACGCGTCCACCAGACGATCCATTCCTACCCATCTGAGTGCCTCCCTTCGATAGCGTGCGCTTCCTGCGGAACGTGCACCCATCCATTAATGCGACAAGCCTCATGCGTAGCCTTGCCGCCCCCAATCACAACAAACACGACGGGCTTGCCGTCCGCGTGCTCACACGCCGTTTTGTAGTCTTCTTCGAGCAGCTCAAAGCGCGTGTCGTAACCGCGCGTGGCATAGTGCGTCCATCCGCGCGGGATTCCCAGCATGTTGATATCCCGGAATTCCGGCTCAACGTTCAGGTCGACGAACACGACCACGCCGTGCTGCTGCACCCAGCGCGAAATCCACCGCTTGCGGTAGATGCCCCAGAGCGCAAAGGCGCGGGGCGTCATGCTGCCGGTGGATACGTTCGGTTCGCAGATGGCCTTGCACTGCGACATGACGATTTTTTCCGGCGTCTCCCAGATTGTTTCGAAGCGCGCGTCGTTCGTGTAAAAGTGCAGCGTGCCGCCATTAAACGAACCGCGCGCATATCGGCCCCATCGCTCGCACGGCATCGGAAGGCCTGCGAGCGGAGCCTGCGGGAGCAGCGTCGGAATGCCCCACTCGTTGTCCGACGGGAAAACCATGTCAAACGCCTTGTCCGGAAGCGGAACGGAGTCGAGCTCGCCTTCTTCGCCGTCGCCGATCTCATCGGCGGGGATGATGCCGTTCTCTTCTGCGAGATCGGACATGAGCTTTTGCAGCGCCGCGCTCTCCGTGCTCACCGCGTGCAGCAGGGCGTCGAGCTGTGCCTTGTCCGTTGCGGCCATTGCGCCGATCGGGTCGATGGTGGCGAGAATCTTGGCTTCTTCGTCTTCCGTCAGGTCGACTTCAACAAACGGTACAGGCGTTTCGTCTCCGAGCTTGAGCGCTTCTTCGATGCGCGCGTGTCCATCCAGCACGTGCCCGGTAGCGCGGTTGACGACGACGGACTGCACCCAGCCGACTTCTCCGAGCACGCCCGTAAGTGCCTGTCGCTGCGCCTTCGGGTGGATGCGCCAGTTCAGCGGATTGGCCATGTATTGCCCTGCCGCCTGCTCGCCATGGCTGACGATTCGGTTGCGCCACGGAGCAGTCTGCTCGCGCTTCTTGCTCACGCGTCCTCCGTCATAGCCACGAACCGCCCGGGGTCCGGCGGAAGGTGCGGCGGATTCGTGCCGGAGATCCCGTTCGCCCACAGCATGCGCCACACGCCGCTTCCGTTGTCCTGCGCCACCTGAACGGCGCACTTCGCCAGCCGGTCATACATGTTCGGCTCAAAGTCCACCAGAATGCGAAGGTCGCGCGCGCGCGCGGCTCTGAATACATTCTGAAAGTCCTGCGAGTCGAAGGCCGGCTTCAGGCCGGCGTCCGTGACGTACGAATCGAAGGCCAGCCGCGGGTCGGTGATGCCGATGAATTTGTAGTGCGAGCAGACGTCCTCGATCGGCATCTCTTGGACGATTTGCGAGAACCGCGCCGCAATCTTCTTTTTGCCGCCGCTCATCACGCGCGCCTGCCTTGCCAAAAGTCTGTCAGGATGCCGAGATAGCGCGCGACGTTGTATCCCTGCCAATTGGAGTGGCTACCCAATTGGAAGATGCACGCGCCGTCAAGCACAACAGGAAGGCTGCGTCGATACTCCAGCCACCACGAGCACCAGCGCGCAAACTGATCGTCGGAGTAGCCAGCCCATGGGAAACCACCTGCGCCAGCTTCAACGCCAGTTTCACCAGACGTGTGAACAACAGCCTTGTTGCCGCCGCACTGTATCCAGAACGATGAGTCGCGTCCTTCGAACCATTTCGGATCATATGGCGTGTGTTTGTCAAAATGTCCGGGATGATCTAAAAACCGCTTGTATCGCGTATACAGGTGCCAGCCAATTTTTATTCGGCCTGTGTTCTGCACTGCGAAAGCGTAGTACGTTTCTTTGAACGCCTGCACGATCTCTGGAGTTTCGGTGTCCGGCGTGCCGTGGCTGAACTCTCCAATGACGATTTTGCGCGACGGGTTCTTCGCCCACACGTTCTGCGCGAACGCCTTCTCGTACTCGAACCGCCGCCTCATCTCGTCAGGCGAGCCATATCCAATCCAGTCACCTTCATTCGCACAGGTCGTCCACATGTTGCCTGGAATGTCCATCAGCCCAGCGCCAGCGTGATCGGCTAGGAATTTAGGGTCAGGAGCATTTTGGAACCAGAAGCGCGCCATGATACGAGCGTCCGGATACTGACGCGCTGCTGCAACTGCGCCCATCAGGTTATCCATGAACAACACGCTGCGACAGCCGCGCGCGAGTGCGTCCATGCCAGCGTTGCCGTCGTTCAGGCAGTTCACACCGAGCAGATATTTTGCGTGCTTCCAGTCAGCTGGAATCACTGGCGGGATAACAGGCTGCGGGACGACGGGCGTCGTCGTCGTCATCCATTGCCAGCCGTCGGAGCGGACGTAGCCGTCGCCGACGCGGACGTTGCCCGCCGTGACGCTGATGCGGCCCCACGACTGCTTGTCTGCGCCCGCTGCCGTCGAAAGAACTTCAAACTCCGCACCTGCGGGAAGCAGGTATCCCGTCGCAGTCGAAGCCGAAACGCTCGGCGCGGTGCGGACGTTCCACGGCGTGCCCTTGATGCGCGCCTTGCCGGAGGTTTGTGTGGTCATAGGCTCCTTGAGAGTGACTCGGTTGGGAACAATGGACGACCAGCGCCGCGCGCCGTTTTCGGCTTGATCGAGCGCAGCTTTCGTCGCGTTCAGATTTGCGCCGCCGTTGCCGCGGAACAGCGGGTCGTGATACGCCGTGTCCGACAGGCGCACAATCCAGTGCGCGAAGTCGCCGCGCGACTGCAGGCGCACGGGGAGCAGCCGGTAATCCACCAGGGCGATATACGGGTATTCAGCGGTGGTCGTCGTGCGCAGCTGGACGCCGACGGACTGCCCCATCGCAAGCAAATCGCGCTGCGTAGTGCCATCCTGAGGAGGATCGAAGCGCATCGACAGCTCGGTCACAGTCGCGCCGTTGGCGAGCGCAGGCTTGGATGATCCGCACAACATCGCGATGCATGCAGGCCCGCAGTCATTACCGCGCGGTGCGTTGTCGAGCTGATTGACATAGGGCACGTTCATACAAATGCCTCCTGCGTAGCGCGCTCTCGCGTCCAATGCTCCAGCCGCGCGCGTGCGATTCGCGCGTAGTCAGCTTCGCGTTCTACACCGACGACGGTGTGCCATCCTGCGAGCGCGGCTCCGATGCACTCCGATCCGCTGCCAGCGAATGGAACGAGGATCCTCGATTCGACGTGCTGAGGAGGCAGGATGAGCGCTGCGAGATATTGCGTGAGCGTGAGAGGCTTTACGGTCGGGTGATAATTGGCCCTTGGGATTGTCGGAGGCAGCCCAGCCTCAGCGCGCTTCCGGGAGCCTTCTCCGTATTGATTACCGGGATTCGTTGAGTCACGACCGCTCGCCTCGTCAACGTTACCGACACTAGCGACGCAAAATTCAAATCCATCCAGCCCCTCTTCTTTCTCGCGTCTCCCAGCCTTCGCGCAGTAGAAAAATCGCGCGGCGTCTCCGAGGACTTCCGCCGTCTCATCGCTGCCGTCGTGGATGATGTTCGCTGGCCAGCGACCAAGGCCTTCATGACGCGGTGATGACGTTGCAATGTTTAGGCCTTTGCCGTAAATATTGTTAGAAGTGCTAGAAAGTTCTTTCTTGATTAGCCTGCACCCGCCTTCTTCGCCGACTCTTCCTCCATCGACGTTGATCGCGCCCGCGCCGTGCTCCAACGCATTCTGCGCCACAGTGCCGACGAGCGGGTTCCTCGCGACGATGACAGGCTCCCACGCAGGCTTCAGCGCTGTGCCGTAGCCCTGCCATGCATCGTGCAGATTATGACCTTTTGGAAATCCTGAACCGTAGAGCCAACCGAGCGTATCGCGAATCTCAAAGCCTGAATCTTCAATGGCAACTGCAATCCGATGAAACGTGCGAGTGCCGCCGAACGCCAGTAGATGCGCGCCGGGCAAAAGCAGAGAGCGAATTGCGGCCCACGTCTCAGCGCGAAAAGATACACCGCGCGAATCCCACGACTTGTTCATGAACCCCAGCTCATACGGAGGATCGCAGAGCACGGCGTGAAATTTCGGCCCGTGATAGTGCGCTGCTAAGCGCATGATGTCGCCGTTCACGATTCGATGCATCATTCGTCCTTCCGTAGACGATCGATTTCGCGCACGAGAGAGTCGAGCTGGCTGGAAATGCGCATGATTGTTTGCGACAGGTCGTCCAGCTTCGCCAGCACTTTTTCTTCGCGTGCCATGAGCCGCTCTTCGCGTTTGTTGCTTGTGATGAGCGTGTACATGAGCAGCGTGGCGAACATCGCAGGAATGCCGCCATTCGTCAAAATCTGAATGATGGAGGCTTCAGCCATTGGTTACTCCCGATCGGCGCGCGGCGTGCGTGAACTGCTGTACCAAAATTGATACGGCCGTGATGGCGATCTGCGCGTACGGCGTCATCTCAGCCAGCGCCGCAGGATTCACCGAGAGCCAGTCACGCGCAGCCATCGCGGCGACGGCAATCAGCACGGCGACCACCATGGCGATCGTCTGCTTGCCGTTGGGCGAAAGCGAAGCGAAGCCGTCGATGCGGTCGAGCACAAACGACGAGACAGCGCTGAGCCCCGCGCCTGCGAGCCACGTGAGAAGGGAGACGATATCCATGGAACCTCCGGGGAAAACAAAAAAGCGGCACCTCGGAATTGAGATGCCGCACAAGCGGTTGGTATTTAGTTGATTCTCACGCCGGCCCACAGGCCTGCACTTTCAAAATTTTGGCGTTCGCGTTAAGGACTGCAGGCCAGCTTTGACAGTATAGCACTACAAACTGCCGCCGTTATGAGCGCAAACTATAAGGCTTTGCACGCGGCAAGTTCTCTGACGCGTGAACGGAAATCTCAACCTTTGTGCCGTTTGCCGTCATGACGATGCGCAGCTCAACCAGGGCGCCTGCGCGATGTGCGGCCGAAGCCTGTGCGCGCTCCCACTGCGCACGCAGCGCGGCGATGAGCTGCGCTTCGTTCGGAAGCGGATCCGGTGTCGTCATTCCGCGTCCACCATGCGCCAGTACGTCACATCGCGCACGCTCCGACATGTCACCAGATTTTCAGCGAGCATTTCAGCAAGAATCCGCGTTGCCGTTTGGTGCGACACGCCTTTTAGTCGGCTGAACGCGTGCGCCGTGAACTCGCCCGCTTCGGCTTTGCGGACGGAATATCGATTTGCGATTTCAAGGAGCCGCGCGACGTCAAAACCGCCGCCATGATTCGCGGCGCTTCCGGCACCGTCCACATCAACCGTTCTTTTTCCCATTCGCCGTCTTTTTGGATTTCGATTAACCATGTCCCCACCGTGAACGCTTCTCGCCTCGTGACGCGATGCGTGAACGCAGTCTTCAGCTGCCATGCCGGGATCACGGCACCCCAGCGCTGCAGGCCGTACGCTTCGCCGGTGTCGGCGACGCGGTGCACGTGTCCGCGCAGGACGACGTGCGTGTCCGGGCGCTCCATCAGCATTGCCGCCGTTTCTCGCCGAATCGCTCCGCCGTAGAGCCGCGGGTCGTCGCCCCCGCCTCCGACGTGGTGCGCCACATCGAAATGAACGCCGGCCACGGTGAGCAGCAGTCGGTAGAACGCGTGCATGCCCGTCGACGGATCGCGCCGTGCGCCGAGCTCCCGGCCGATGGCGTAATCCGATGCTGAGCCCTTTCCGCTGTGAGCTTCCGTGCCACGCAGGACGTACAGCTCATGCGCAAGCGCCGCGAGCGGCTGCATGACGTCAAGCGCGGCCGTCGCCTGGATTTCGGGTGCCTGGCTCAGCAGCTGCGACGACTCGTGGTGTCGGCCGTCGACGAATTCGCCCAGGCTCACCACGACGACGTGATAGCCGCGCCTGCGCAGCGCACGCACGCGCGCCGTCATCTCGAGCCAGCGCTCCCATAGCCAGCGCTGCGCCTCGTTCGGCGTGTATCGCCCGCCGTCTTCGAGGCGCACGCCGTGCGCCGGGCACAGCGCGACGGATGAGCCGACGTGCAGGTCTCCGACGGGCACCACGACGATGGGCGACCGGGCGTAGCGCGTCATATAGAGCGCCTGTCGTCGGCCAGGTGCGCGGTGTGCCGCGGATCGGATTCGGTGTTTTCCATATGTTACTTAGATAATCAATTTCTAAGTGAAATCTAATTTATATGCGGCGTCAATCGGCGTATAGTCATCGCATCAGACACACCCGACCAGCGGCCAAGCGCGGACGGGCACTCAGCAGGAGACACAAAAATCATGAACACCAACGACCGCACAGTCACCATCGACACCCGCACGCAGACGCCTGCGCAGATCGTCGAGCGCATCGCAGAGCTCGCCGGGATCAAGCGGCCCGACGATGCCATCAGCGTCTGCTACCTGCTCGACCGACGTTACGACATCGTCGACCACGACGGCAAGGTCTTGAGCGCATTCCAGTGGCGCGACGCGTGGCGCGCGCTGCTGGGCGTCGAAGAACGGCACCTGAGCTCCTACGGCGACACGGCGCAGAGCCTGCGGCGCTACGCCACGACGCAGGGCTACATCTACGTCGACCAGCACGCGGCAGCGCTCGCCGAAGCCTGCGACGACGAGGCGCTCGCGCTCAACGGAGAGGTGTGGGACGCAGAGCTCGAGTCGGACTGGGGCGACGCCGACCCGGACTGCAAGGGCAGTGACGACGGCTGGGATTACGCCGAATGGCGCATGATTTGCGCCACCGCTGCAGCCTACGCCTGCGAGCGGGCGTATCGCGCCATCGTTGCCAGCCGCTGATTCACACACACACGACGCCGGGCGTTTAGCGCGCCCGGCGTTTTTTTGCACTATGAACCAAGACACACCAACCCCTGAAGAGTCCGCGCAGATCTGGCTCCGCGTCCACCGCAGGCGCTCGCGCGTGCAGGCGCATCGCGACATCAACGAAGCGGAGCGCATCATCGCCGAAGCGCACCGCTGCGCCGACGTGATCCGCGATTCCGGCGCCGCGCCCGGCGTCGCCGCGTGGGCGAAAGAAGCCGCAGGCCAGATCGCCGCGACGGCGCGCGAGCACATCGAACGCACGCTGCGGCCGGTCGCCGTGCGCAGGGCCGCGCGCGAAGCTGCGGACGCTGAAGACGCGCGCGCGGCAGAAGCGTCTGCGCACGAGCAAACCAATCGAGCCCGTGCGCGAGCGCGCGACGCGCTGCTGAGCCTGGCCGGGATGGACGTCGTGATCGACGTCGACGGCGAGCGCATGAAGGGCAGCGTAACCAGCGTCACGCACGGGCCGCTCGTGCACGTCGCGCTGGCGGACGGGCGCGAAATGACGCTGCGCCTTGCGCGCGCCATCGACGTCACGGACGCATCTCCCGAATCGTGACAATGTCCGCGCCGGCTTCGTGCTTCTGCAAGAAGTCGGCGAATTCGTCTACGTCGCTCGCCTGCGTGCTGGCGAGCGTGAGCCGCTCATGCGGGCCGATTTCTTCGGCGAACTGGCGCTGCGATTCTCGCATCTTGCCGCCGCGCCGCTTGCACTCGATGAGCAGCGTGTGGCCCATCTTCCAGGCAATGACATCCGGCACGCCGACCAGTTCGCGCGTGACGGCCTGCGGCTGCGACAGCTCACGCACCATCCATCCGTGCCAGCGCAGGCGCGCGACGACGGCCTCCTGAATGTTTCGCTCAGAGACTTTCGCTTTCATCAAATGCCTCCATCGTCCACGGCATCACGTCGCGCATGATTGCGCGCATCGCCTGAGCATAGACGCGGATTTCGTGCTGCGCATGATCGTGATCGCGCAGGCGGATAAAGCTCATCAGGTTGTGCGCGTCGATGCTAGCCACGGCCGTGTAGTAGGCCGAAAAGCCGGACAGGAAGAGCCGCGCCATCTCGCGCGCCGCGCCTAGCTTCAGCGCTTCCTGGTAGAGCTGATATCCGCGTGCTGCATGCACGCTGAGCATATAGCCGAGTTCGCGAGAATCCTTCTCATTAATCGGCCCGTCGCTCGCCTGCTTGTTTGACTTCGACTGCTGCCGCCAAACATCGGGCACGTAGAAGTCCTGTTCGTCGAACTCAGTGTAGCGGCCGCTCTGGAAATTGAACGACCACGTGCGGTGCCGCACCCATTGCCACCACGCAACAAGCGGCGCGCGCACGCGGAACTTGAACACCACCTGCTCAAACGGCGACGTGTGCCGATTGCGCAGCAGGTAGCGCAGCAGCCTGCGGTCCTGCTCGTCGCCCTTGCTCTCTCCCAGGAACGACACGCGCGCTGCGTTGACGACGGCGAGATCGGCGCTTACGCCCGTGCCCGGATGCGGCATCAGGTCGAGCAGCTCAACGCAGCCCTTGTCAAGCACGTCGATACGCCTGCCGACGGGGCTGCTCAAAACGGAAAGTCCTCGCTGCGCACGGCAGGCTTGCTGCCGCCCGGCGCCGCGCTCGGCCTAACGGATTCGTCGCCCTGCTCGCTCGCCGAAAGGAAGCGCACGGTGTTCGCCACGATCTCGAAGCTCGTGCCCGTTTTGCCGGCTGTGCCCGTGAAGAGCTTCGGCCCGCCGGTAGCAGGGTCAACGCCCATGCGCCCTTCGACGAGCACCATCTTCCCCTTGCTCAGATACTGATTGCAGGTCTCGGCCTGCTTGCCGAACACCGACACGCGGAACCACGTCGTCTCTTTCTGTTTCGCGCCGGCCTTGTCGTTGTAGACGCGGTCTGTCGCGACGCTGAACGATGTTACCGGGTCACCGTTGGCCATGTGGCGCATCTCAGGATCGCGTCCGAGTCGTCCGATTACAGTGATGCTCTGATACATGATGTTCTCCTAGATTCGCGCAGCCACGGGGGCCGCGTGCTGGTCCTGATACTTGCCGCCGCGATCCGCGTACGTTGTTTGCGGACGCTGATCGAGGGGCATGAATATGAGCTGTGCAATTCCCTCTTCGGTGTAAACGCGAATTGGCAGCTGGCCGACGTTGCTGAGTTCGAGCGTGATGTGCCCACGCCACCCGGCTTCAATCGGCGTCGCGTTGACAAGAAGTCCGCAGCGCGCATACGTTGACTTGCCGATGCACAGTGCCATCACGTCATCGGGCATGTCGATGTGTTCTACCGTGGAACCCAGCACGCATTCACCTGGCCGCAGTTCAAAAAATCTGTTTTTGCGATCGAACGTGAACACGTCGTCCCATTGCATGTCGTCTGGATTTTTTGGATCGATAGTCGCCTTGCCAAAAAAACTTTGCACCTTCACCTGGCGCGACAGGCGCACGTCATAGCCATTGCATGATGTGCCGTAGCTGATTACTTTTTTGAATGTTTCATCGATGCGCACCTGCTGCGGCATGAATGGTGTAATGCGTTCGCTCATTCGTTCGATAATTGTTTTGTCAGACCAGACCATTTTTCTCCTTATGGACTTTGCCGCCCCGCGGAAGCGCGGACGCGCTCCAAAAAAACGCGCATTCCCGCAGCGAAGAGAGTACGCTGAGAAGCGCGGCGCGAGAAGACTCGGTGGTGTGCTTCGACGCCGTCATAGCGCGCTTGAGATCGACAATCATTCCGTCAATGTCGAGGATGTGCTGACGGCACGCGCCAAAGCTTTCGTTGCTGGGCGCGCCGCGTGTGGCCGTGTTGTGCACTGCGATGCAGGACTCAATGATGTATGCGGTGAAATCAAAAGCCGCGTCGCCGGATTCTCGGCGCACAATTTCGACTCCTGTTTCTTTTGCAGCAATCGAGGCGATCTTGTTTCGCGCGCGGCTGTCTTTCCCCTGGCACCGTTCCGAGCAGTACATTTGCTTTCCGGAGCGAGGCTCAAACGAATCGCCGCACTCCGCGCAGTTTTTTTTGTTCAACCGATCCTCTCCTTTTTGACAAACTCGCCGGCTTTGTTGCGCTGTCTGTACGTCTCTTCGCGCTCGCCGGCGATTCTGAGCTTGATGCGCTGCACCGCTCCGACGGTGCGCTCGATTTCGTCGGCGGAGAAGTCCAGCATGCGGCCGACGCTTTCGACTCGCACGCTGCCGCCGTCAATCGCGACGATGCGCCCGGCGTCGGACGCTTCAATCAAACGTTCACGGCCACCGATGCTCATTGCGCGCGCCGACCGCACGAGCACCGGCGCGCCGACGCTGATTTCGTCGACCAGCGCCTTAACGAAGATGCGCTGCATGACGGCATCAGCACACGCCGCACTGCAGCAGTCGAGCACGGCTGCGTTACGCTCCACCGTGCGCCCGCATCCGCGGCAGCAGATCGTCGCCGGCGTTTCCCAGACTGTCACCGGCTTCGTCTTCGGCTTCGGCGCAGGTTTTAGCTCGGTGCGCGCAGGTATTGGTGCGCGCAGGTCTTGGCGCGCGATGTAATCGGCAACGAACCTGTCTCGATTTTCTGCGCCGCGAATTCCGTAATAAATCGCCGCGTGCAGCGCGTTTCGGCGAAGATTTTTGCATTTATCGCTGCACACGACGCTGCGCCGCGACACGGATTTTTGTTTGTACAGATTTCCGCACACCGCGCAGGTGGTGCTGGCGACTTCGGCAGGTGTCTTTAGTTTTGCCGGCAATCGCACGCGTCCTGAGCGCCTTCTTTCTTCGGCTTTAAGCTCTTGCCGCCGTTTATACCGGCACGCGGTTCCACACGTGACTTCTGCGCCGTTGCTTTTTTTGGTGAACCTCACGCCGCAGACAATGCACGTCTGCTTTTTTGCATCTTTGGTGCCCGCGGCGCCGATTCGAATTCTTTTCAGTCGCTCATGTCGTGCGCGCTGGCACCGCTTCGAGCACGCGTGATGATTGACGCGCGACTTTGCAAACTTTGCGCCGCACTCCGAGCAGGAAGATATTTCCTGACTGTGCCCTGAAATTATTTTCACGCCAAGCGCTTCGTTGCGGCGCTTGTGCCACTCGCGCTGATAGATTCTGTTGTTGGCGCTGTAGCACGTCGGGCCGCACAGTGCGTGCAACCTGTTTTTCGGCGTAAAAAGATTTCCGCAGATGGCGCAGGCGCGTTTTTCATTCTCTGCCGCCGCGCCTAAGGCCTGCTGATGGTGCGGCTGTTGTGATGTCTCCATAAATGTAAAGTACGGATATACGCAGTCACTGGTATTGCGTGAAAAGGAACTCCCAGTAGCACTCCTGCGTCTCATCCAGCATGTTCAAGATTTTTGTTTCGCGCGCATATTGCTGCGGACGCAGCCGCTCGAGTTCTTCGTAACCGGCAAGCCACAAAAGGCAGTTTGAGTCCCAATACACCATGCCGTGCTGCTGCCCGCGCATTGGCTTCGTCCACTGGTGGTCTTCGTGCTGAGACAGGTAGGACAGCGGGCGCGCAAACAGTCCCGTTGGGCTTTTCCCTTTCAGTTGGTCGGGCGTATCTTTTGCTTCGTTTCCGGGCTTATGCAGAAAATACATCCACACGGGGAACGGCGTCGACTCCTGCACGCTCATGTAGTGCTCGTAGTGGTGCAGGTCAATGCCCGTCGTCCATCTTTCGCGCGTTCGATTCCACGAAAACGCGCTCTTGTGTTTCGCCTCCACCCAGAACGTTCGCTCGCTGCCCATCACCAGCATGTCGGGAGCGACCAGCGTGCGCTCCATCTGAAACAGCGTCGGCCCTTTGTAGTCCCCGGTCTGTTTCTCGTAAACAGGAAGCACGCTGTATCCCTGCGACATGAGCCAGAGCGCAATCAGGCTCTCGCCCACTTTGCCGCCTTCCAGCGACGTCTCAAAATTGCTACGCATCAATCCTCCGGACAACTGCGCCGTGCTTGCCAAATGCCTCAGCAAATTTCTGCACGTTTTGCCCAAGATACACGACCGCGTTGGAGTGCGTCGGCGCGCCGGAGCCGTTGATGAAATGGATGCGCCGATAAACGAAGCAGACGGTGTGCTCCCAGAGCGGATGAAACCACTTGTTGCCGGGCACTGCGTTGACGAGCACCATCGCCTCGGTGATGTTGCCTGCTGCGTATTCCTCGCAGGCGCGTCGCACCCAGCGCGCCTGATTGGTTTCCGACTCGCCTTCGTCCTTGCCATACGGCGGATTCATCCACACGCGGCCGGCCCACGGCTTGCTGAATCCGTCTTCGTCGATGGTGTAGTAGGTTTCGGCGCGGACGTTGGCGTTTGCCTCTGCGCAGCTGGCCGGGTCAAGATCAACGCCGCCCATGACTTCGCGCGCGGAGTCGAGGAACTCAAGCGGCGTGTAGTACTCGTTGGATTTGGAGGAGTTGATGAGCTGGTGCGAAGACACTTGCTTGAATGCTTCTTTTGGCGTTACGCCTTCGTCCAGTTTGCCGATGAATTCCCGAATAGCAGCCGGTGTTTTAGCTGCCACTTCTTTCGCCTGCGGAATCGTCAACTCGCCGCTGCGCACACGTTCGAGCAGTTCAGGCGCTTCGTCGCGCAAGCGTTTCGCGTCGCTAACGTACTGGCGATTCGTGCCGACTAGTTGCGCGGCTTGTTGCACGGCTTCGTTAGTGTGTTGTTCGCGCGGCTCCTCAAACCCTTCCCCAATTAATTGGGGAAGGGTTTTTGCATTTCCGCGTCCGCCTTCGTTTCCACGTTCTCCCGCTGCACGCTGCCGTTCCTTCGCCTCCGCCTCCAGCATCGGCAACACGTCCATAGCCACCGTCGCTTTCTGCGACGACGACAAATGCCGACGCTGCAAGTTCAGCGACACCACGAACGACACCAGCGAGCCTGCGCCGTCCCACACGCGCGTATCCGGCTCAATGCCGAGCTGCTGGCACGCGCGGTAGCGGTTGCGCCCGTCGATGATCTGGCCGTCGTGCACGTAGATGGGCTGACGCTGCCCGTTCAAGCGAATGTCTTCGACGAGCGCGGAGAACTCGTCGTCGCTCATCATCGGGAAGATGTTGGCGACTTCGTGGAAGGTGTATTGAGTTGTCATCAGTTCGTCTCTTCTTCGAGTTCGCGCCGGGCGCGCTCTTCGTTGGCGCGGCGCTGCTCGTCGGTGAACGTCACCTGGGCGCGCCGGAACTTCCCGTTGCTGCCGCCGTTGTTCGCCGTCGTCGTCGCAGGCTTCGGCGAGTGCCTGGATTCTTCAAACTGCACCCAGAGCTCGGTGATGCGCTCAGGAGTCGGCTTGTCGCCGCGCTTGCCGCGCCAGTCGTTTGCGTGCCACCACGCCGCGAAGTCGGCGACGGCCGCAGGGTCAATCCCGCGCTGCGCCAGGTATTTCGCGGCAACGCTGATGCGCTTAGCCGACATCGGAGCCTTCGCGTCCATGACGCAGGCCTTGCCGACCGCGGCGAAGCAATCGCCGTAAAGCGGTGACTTCGCCGGGCGCTCAGGGCGTACCGGTTCTTCGCAAGCGGGAGCGTCTGGAATGGATTCGGCGCGCGGCTGTTCTGGAGTCGGCGTCGGTGCAGGTATTGGCGCGCTTGCAGTCTGCTGCACCTGAACGTCCATTGAAAGGCGAGAGGTCGAAGGCGTCGCGCCAGCGGCGCGAGAGCTTTCTTTCTCTTTCTTTGTTTTCTTTCCTTTCTTTTGTGTGTGGAGTTTTTCCACTGGTAGCGGTGTACTTTCTCCACTGGTAGCGGTGGAGTTTTTCCACTCCTTCCAGTGGAGTTTTTCCACTAGTGCAGAATTTCCACTAGTGGCGTCGTCGCTGTCTTCTGCCGCCACGCGGAACTCGTAGACGTAGGAAGCGCCGCGGTCCGTCATCACCTCGCGGCGCGCAATCCACTTCAAGCGCAGGGCTTCGTCGATGGCGCTGATAACCGTTTTGCGGGACATTCCGGTCTGCGCTTCCAGCTGAGACAGGCTAATCAGGTCGGCCTGACGGTGCCACCCGCGCGTTCGCCGGAGGACGACGCACACGACGCGGAACGCGGCGTTGCTCAGGCCCTGCCCGCGGTCGAGCAGCGCGTTGGGAATCTGCGTGTAGTTCGGCTTTTCGCCGGTCCACTCTTCGGGCTTTCGTTCGTCGGTCAAGAATTGCTCCTTGCCATCTGCCGCCGACCGTGATACAGTCAGTAGCGCATGGCTCTTTGGTTGCTAGACCACAGAGTTCTGTGTCTCCGGCGCGGATTCCGACTTGGTCGTTGGGAATCCGCGCTTTTCTTTTTCCAGCATTCCCGCAAGACGCAGCTCATGCATGGGTTCCAAATTGAACGCAAGCGCCATGCGCACTACGAGCTGCGCGCTAGGGTTTTTTCGCCTGCGCTCGACGTTGCATATCTGCTGCTGAGTCACCCCGGTCGCCCGCGCCAGATCGGCCTGTGTCATGCGCCGCGCTTTGCGCAGTTCTCGGATTCGTTGTGAGTAGCCGGTCATTGGTCTGTGATGATATAACACTACGGTAATAAACACAAGTCAAAGAAAAGCCGCTGCTGGAATTTCAGCAGCGGCTTGACGTGACTTGGAGTGTCACTGCCGCCAAGGCAGCTTTATATCTCAAGTAATTAAGCTGCAAACTTAATTACCCCCCCCCCGACATAACTATTTTATGGTTGACGCGTGCGCTGGCCACCGCGTTGATTTGTTCAAGCAACTTTGCCGCTTTAGCAGCTTTACCGTGCCTTGCCAGTTTGAGAATTGCTGCCACCAGTCGAATCAGCATCTGCGCCCCCATTGTTCAGCATGGCTTCGAGCATTGCAACTGCGACCGCCATGCGTTGCTTGTCGTGCATCATGAGCCGCACGGCTCTTACGAGCCGGATGGCAACGGGATCGCTGCTCCCGTTCACGACAATTGCATCAGTTATAGGCGCATAGCCCGCAAGTTGCAACAAGGTGTTTACGTCCTCCTCGAGGAAGTTCGCAATGCCAATTACCACTTCTGCGGATGGGCGTCGTTTGCCCGTTACCAGGTTATGCACCTGTGCCTGGGCGATGCCCGCAGCGGTGGCGAGGTCCTGCTGTGTGTAGAAGCGTTTCGTGGCCGAATTAACGCGCGTGCGGATGATGCGCATCAGCCACGCGCTGAACGGCGTTTCGAATGTGATGTCCGACATACAGATATGGTAGCAGAAAAACAACTGCAGTAAGTGTCTAATTGGCTATTGACAGTATCACTACGGTGATATAAAATCACAGCCATCGACGGGCGAACGACCAACTAACCAGCCCGGCGACGTGAAGGAGACACACAGATGAACACCAAAACCTACACCCAGCGCAGCAAGGGCGGGCGAACGACGGCGCGCCTCGGACGGATGCATGACGGTGCAGTGCTTGCCCGCGCATTCGATGGAGACGTCACCGACGAGGCGCGTGTCACCATGGCGCGCGAGATCAAGACCGCGCTGAAGCGGTTCCGGGCCGCTGCGGCCGGCGAGTTCGACGCGCTGGCGCAGGCCATCCCGGGCCGCTGCGAAGGCGACCAGCGCAGCGCCACAACGATCCTGCGCGAAGTTGCGCGCGCGAACGGCGACGCGGCTGCGCTCGCTGCGCTCATGAACGAGTGGATTGCCCGCGCCGTGCAGGCCGAGCTCGCATCCGACGAAGCGCGCAACGGCTGGCGCGGCGCGGGCAAGACGTGGGCACAAGTAGAGCCGGTGGCCGGCGCGGCCGACGCCGAGCGCGCCAACTATGCGACAGCATCGCGCATGGCGCGTCTGATGCTCATGACGGGGGTGGCAGCATGAGCCGCTCTACCGGCATCACTGGCCGCGCGATGGCCGTCGGGGTAGCGCGCGCGTGGCTCCGGCACGCGGCAGACCGCGCGCAGGTCCTGATGAGCCACGAGGCGCGTATTTGCCTGGCAGCCGCAGAGCGCGCCACGCAGAGCCCGGCACTGACGGCGGAAGACCGCGCGCAGCTCATGAGCGAGCGCGCAGCCGTGGTGGCTGCGATGCCGTGGGGGCGAGCGTGATGCCGAGCACACCAAAGGGATGGGCCATCAGCGCGCTCGTGCTCTGCGCAATCTGGGGCGTCATGATCCTGATCGGATCGTGGGACGCCGAAAACAACGCCGCGTATGCGCGGCACCAGAACTGCCGCGTTGCGCAGGTCGCAACCTGCGCGGAGGCGTCGAAATGAAAATCGGCATCGGCTATGTGATCGCAATTGCGTTGAGCGTCGTGTTGTGCGTTGGCTTCACCGTCGCTGCGGCGTCGGGGCTTGCCGGGGTGGCGCGATGAGCGCGCGTGCGCTGTCGGACATCGTCGCGGAAATGCGCGCGCTGCGTGAATCTGCCGATACGGATGAGCCGATGTTTAGTTCAAGCTATTTCGACGCGCTGCACGCGCAGGCCTGCACCGCAGCCGACGCCGAGGAGGCCGCGGCGTGGCGGGCCTACAACGATTACGTCATCGATGAGTGCGCGTGGCAAGCGCGCACAGCAGCGATTGATTCGCTATGGGACACCGTGCGGACGCTCACGCGCTACAGCATGGCGCACCGGGCGGACATGGAACAGGACCTGGCGTAAGCCGGCCCAAGAAGGATAAAAAATGGGACAGATGGAAATCACAGGCAGCTCGCAGGCTCTTGCGCCGGTGCGCGACTTCTCGGCGGCAGAGATGGACGTCATCAAAACCGTCATCGCGCGCGGCGCGTCCGACGTTGAACTCAAGATGTTCGTGGCAATGGCCACCAAGCTTGGCCTCGACCCGCTGAGCAAACAGATCTACTGCGTCAAGCGCCACGTGAAGCAGGCCAACGGCCAGTGGGTCGACGCAATAACGATTGTCGTCGGCATCGACGGCTACCGGCTGGCGGCGGACCGCACCGGGCGCTACTGCCCCGGCCGTGCGCCGACCTACGAATACGACGACGACGGGCGCGTGACGTCGGCCACGGCGTACGTGCTCAAGCTCGCCGGTGGCGCGTGGCACGAAGTGTCGGCCGTCGCATTCTGGGACGAGTACGCGCAGACAAACAAAGAAGGCGCGCCGACAGCAATGTGGGTCAAGATGCCGCGGCTCATGCTGGGCAAGTGCGCCGAAGCGCTTGCGCTGCGCCGGGCCTTCCCGGCTGAACTCTCGGGCGTCTACACCGAGGATGAGATGGCGCAGGCGCAAAACGACGCGCCTCCTGCGATGGTCGCGCATCCCGTCGTCAACGCGCCACCGGCCATCACGGCGCCGGCGGCAACGGCAAAGCCGCACAGCGGGAATGTTGGTGACGCCATGTGGAAGATGGAAATCTCCGCGCTCGGCGTCAAGGCGAAATCAATTATCAAAGAAGTCGCCGACTTGCCCGACGAGCAGCGCGAGCGACTGGTGAACGCGATGAAGATCGCGCGCGACGTGCTGAGCCAGAACGGGTCCAGCACCGCAGACCATCGCGCGTTCGCGATCTCGGCGCTCAAGCGCGCCATCGGGATCGAGAAGGAAAAATCGCAGCAGGCGTAGATCGGCCAGGGCTTCGGCGGCGCAGGCTGTCGGAGCATTCAGGAGAAAAAATGATTCAGGAAACGATTCAGGAAATGATCGACTACGACAAAGACCTTATCGAGCCCGGCCGCGACTGGGGCAACGTGTGGCGACGTAACGCCGTCGCCCTGCTCACGCGCACCAACATGGATCTGCACTGGCTGTACACCATGCGCGACGTCGACGCGGCGTGCGATGAGCTGCTCAGCAGCACAGAGCCCGTGCGCGTGTCGTTCAACGCGTTTATGCGCGCGCCGGAGCGCATCAGGCACCTGTGCGTGGACGACCTTGAATGCAAGCACGCGAATGCGGCATACCGGGCGTTTTTCAACCGCTAGTTGATTTGCCCGGCGGCACAGGTCGCCGGGCGCATCAAATCATGGACACGAAAAGATTCACCCGCAATTACCTTGGCAGCCAGTGGCACACACAGGAAGGCGCGTTCCGCTGCATATCGCACGTGCTGGCCGGCATCGCGCTCACGATTTCGCGCGGCGATTTGCTCGACGAAGCGCAGATTGCCGACCTGGAGGAAATTGCAAAAGAGAAGTCGCTCTGGCCCGAAACGCGCAAAACGGTCAACAAGCTGTTTGCCGAAAACAAAGCGCAAAACGAAGAAACTCAAAAGATGCAAGACACCCTTTTGGCGCTCGGAGAGCACCAGCGCGAACGCAATCGCATTTTCATAGAACGGGCGCGCGCCGTATTTCGCGCGGCCGACGATGACAGCAACGACAACAAGAGCGCTTCGGAGGCTTAGGTCGCCGGCATTACTCACCATGAACCACGAAGACGCAAGACGCATCATTGACGAGCTGAGCAACGCGCGCACCGCGATCGACGCAGCAACCGTTGAGCGCGACATGCTCATCGACTCCCTGCTTACGCTCGAACAGAAGGCGCAGATCCAAGAAATCCGCGACGAGTTCGACGAGCGCATCGACGCCGCGCGTGCCACTGCGGAATTGATGGAAGCGCAGGCGAAAGCCGCGGTGAAGGAAATCGGCGAGTCGGTCAAGGGCGAGCGCATGACGGCCGTGTGGTCCAGGCCGCAGGTGACGTGGGACGGCGACGGCCTGCTCGCCATGGCTAAAAATCCAGAGTTTGTCTGGCTCAAAGAATTCATGAAATGCGGAGAGCCGCGAATCTCCATCAGGACGCGATCATGACACCAGAACAAATCGAAGTCACCACGGTTTCGGCCACGTGGAATCCTGAACGCGCTGATAAAGCCTTCGCAGATGGCCGGCATGCCGTCAGTCTCGCCTTTATGGCGAATCCGGATTCACTCAAGGGCGTTCAGCGTGTCGTCGTGGACGCCGACGCGTGGTCCATGCATATCTACCGCTCAGGAGAACCGAGCGACGAGCAAATGCATTTGTGGGAAGAGGTGCGGGAAGGCGCGCGGGAAGGCGCGCGGGAAGGCACGGAAATCTATTGGTATGACGTATCGGAGTTGTGGACCAACGCAAAAAGTTTTCGGGATCAACACGGCGTAATTGAAAGTTTAGACGTAAGCCTGCACGGACTGATTGAAACCTTTCAAAGGTTTATAGGCGGCAAATGCCAAGACGATGACGCGTTGGGCGCGTCTTATCTTTGTTTTTACACAGACGCTGTTATTCATCCGCTTATTTACGACATCGTGAACGCCATCGCGTTGCAGACACACCTGCGCATGACGGCGCTGCAGAAGCGCGCCATTGGCGACAAGGACATCGCGCAATGAGTTTCGGAATATTTTGCATTGCTTGCGGCGCAACTGACTGCGATTTTGAAAAACATCACTATCCGGTTCCAAGACTTGCAGGCGGAAAGAGCACCATATCGCTGTGCAGAACGTGCCACAACCTGGTATCTCGCATTCCTTTGAAAGACTGGCCGTGGGAAGTTTACAAAGCGGTAATTGAGTCCGACTTTCGCGGGCCTGCGTTGCTGGCGTTTTTGAAAATCGTTGAAAAGTATTACAGAGAGCCGGAGAACCATGACAACCAATGAAAGACTCCTGCTGGAAATGCTTCGCGCGGTAACGCTCGTGCTGCGCGTGCTGCTCGGGCACACGGAAATGGCGCACGCGCAATCGGCGCGCAACATCGCCACGGACGTATTTACCGACGATTCGTATCGCGCGCTCACACCTGCGATGCGCGCCGTATTTGCCGACGCGGGCACAGCCATCACCGACGCCGCAGGCGCGGTGAAAGGATTGAAGCCGTGACTCCGCAGCAGAAAGACATCGTAATCCGCATGCTCACCGAGTCGCTGCAGGCGCTCTCCTGCCCGCACGCTCACGCAAGAAAAATTATTGCGCAGCATCGCGACGACATCGGACGGCTTCGCGCGCAGATTGTGGCTGAGCCGACGGACGAAGGCGCGGGGCTGTTGCTTGTGCACGAAGCGCAGCTCGCGCTGTGGGCCGCGTGGAAATCGGCGACGGACGCCGCGCAATAAACCGGGAATTTTATGAGTGAAGAAAATTTCGAAATCGGCGTGCTGCCATTTGGAAAACTGGCGGCAATGGTGAACAGCGTTTCGTATCTCGCCAGGCTCAACCGCGAGTGCTACCGCTCTGTTTATTTTGCCGTGAAGGACGGCGCGCTGCGCCTGTTCGCCACCGACGGAATATCGGCCGCGTGGATTACGCACCCGGTTGAAGCCGGCGACTGCGAGAGCATCGCCGCAAACAACGCGGAGCTGGAAACGGCAGTTGCTTCGTTTAAAAAAGACGCCGCAAAGCAGAACGTGTTTTTGTCGCGCGTTGGCAACGAGCTCGTGCTGGAATCGTACGGCCTTGCGCAGCGGCGCGCGTCGATTGCAAGCAGCATTAAGTACGAGTCTCTAACGGCGCACAAGATCCCGGCGGCAAGCGCGCACGTCAACGTCAAAGACGCTTTGAAGGCACTGACTTCAATTTCAAAAAATCACAAAACCATTGCGATTCACTTTCAGCGCGGCGACGAAGCAACTGCGGCGTGGATGGACGTAAAAATAAAAACCGTCAACACCGAAGCTTCCTTTAAATCGCACGCCACGTGGAGCCCGGTGCTCGCGCTCTCAGGCGCAGCGGCCTGCCCTGCTCTCGGCGACGGCAAAAGCTTTCGCTTGTATTTTCAGACAAAATTTTTTATAGACGCGCTGAGGCATTCCGGGAAAGAAGCCATCGTGCGTATGTTTCCATCGCATCCGACGGGATACGGCGGCGTGTCTGTAACGGGCGACAACGAATGCACGCATCTCATCAGCCCGGTCAAGGAAACGGCGGTTTGAAATGAACATCGACGAAATCATTATCCAGATGAACCGCACGGCTGCGCCCGCTCGCAGCGAGTCTATCGAGTCCGTCGCCGCGCGGATCGAAGTCATGCATTCCCTTCTCGCACGCGCGAAGGAGCTGGGCCGCAGCCCTGAGATGCGCGCGCGAATTTTGCACAACACGCTCGTGCCGCAGATGCGCGTACGCATGCGCGAGCTGTTTTGCGCGGAAGGAATCCAACTGTGAAAAAAGAAATTGCCAGCAACCTGCTCATCGAAGAAATCCGCGCCGTCAGTCGTCACACTCGCGGCGACGCCACCGACGTGCTCGCGCAAAAATTGCGCCGCGTTCTGGAAATTGAGCGCGAAGCCCGCATCGGAAACAGGATCGACGCGGGCGTTCGCGCCGAAATTGAACGGGCGCACGACCAGCTTCAGCGCGGCATCCTGCATCGTTTGGGAATCACGCGCACGGAATGGTGGTACTGATGCCAACGCGCTACGTCAACCTTACGACGCATGACGTGCGCGTGTATACCGGACACTGCCACGATCCATACTCCGACCGGAATTTGGAGAACTGGATCATGCTCCCGTATACCGGCTTGGTAGCGCGCGTGGATTCAATCTCAGAGACGACCAGCGTTGGCGGCGTCCAAACGCTGCGCATGCACATGGGCGCAACCGTTGGAATTCCAGGCGCTCAGCCTGGCGTTGTCTATGTCACGTCTTCGCTCAGCGCGCGCACTGCAATGCGCATCGACGTTGTCAGCCCGGACATTGACCGGAGCCCGGTGCTCGACAGTCAGGACAGAATTTACGCCGTGCGCGGCTGGAAGCAGTGGATTGAAAAGGAAAGCGAAGGCGAATGAACCGCGACGAACTTCTTTCTGCGCTCAACGCGTGCGGGTGGCGCGCAAAAGCGGCGGCGGAGATGCTGCACTTTTCGCCTCACACTGTAAACCTTTACACCCGCATTTACCGGCTGTATGCGCTGCGCCCGTGCTCCGTGTGCGGCAGGCAGTGGGAGCGCACAAACATGCGCCGCGTGTGCAGCGACGGGTGCCGCGTGCAGGCCAATCGCAAAAGAGCGAGCGCGTACAAACGACGACGCGCCGCGGCACAGGTGCGATGGTGATCGCAGCTGTGCTCACCCTGACGCTCAGCATCAGCGCCTACACCCCATCCGCTAACGCCATCAGCAGCGGGCGCATCATGGCGGACGGACGCGCGCCTTTCTTCGGCGCGTTCGCCTGCCCGCACAACATCCCGCTCGGTTCGCGCGTCACGCTCATCGGCCGCATCGCCGAACGCGCGCGCGCAATGCGCCTGCCCGTCGTCGGCGTGTGCGCAGACCGATTCTCGCGGCAATACGCGAGCGGGCATCTTGATATCTGCATCCCGCAGTCCTATGCGGGATTTGGGAATTCGGCGCGCCTGCGCTGGGCGTATCTCTGGGGACGCGCGCGCGGACAGGTCGTCATTGACACCAGCACAATGGAGAACAGATAATGGACGCAGAGATTGAAACGTGCGACGGCGGCGAGATGTTGCCGTGGGTGGTCGCCATCGAAAAGCCTTCCTACGGCGACGACCCATGGTTCCGCTCTTTCTGCCGCGCGATGGCCGAAGGTTTGCTCCACTACAAAAAACAAGATGAACACCTCGAACAGCGAGACGAATGAATACTGGCGCTCCGGCGAAATATTCGCGTACGTGCGCAAGTCGCTCGTACTCGGAGAAGAAGATCGCATCAGCGAAGTCAAGCAGCGCGACTCGATTGCCAGCGAATGCGAGCGCCTTGGGCTTCCGGAGCCGCAGTGGTATTCCGACGTCGACGGACACCGCAGCGGACGGTACGAACACACGCGGCCCGGCTGGCGCGCATGCAAGTCGCGCTTCCTTGCGTCGCCGCGTTCGGTGCTTGTCGTCTACGAGCTCGACCGCTCGAACCGAAACGTGCAGGCGATGGCAGGACTCATTGAGCGGCTCCGCGTCGCGCCTGAGCGGCACCGCATGGTGATGGTGATGAACCGCTACGACTCCGCACGCGATGGATACGGCGCGCGTGAAGTTCGAGACCTGCTCGCCGAGTCCGTCAGCGCGCAGTACGAAAGCGACAAGGCGAGCGAGCGGATGGCGGCAACAATCGCGACGCTCAAACGCCATAAGCTTCCGTGGGGGCAGCCCGCTTACGGATTCGATCGAGTCGGAAGCGGCATGAAGTCGCGGCTGAATCCTGCACCGTTTGCCGAACAGGTGAGATTCATTTTTCGCGAGTGGGTTGCTGGCGCCACATTCCGCGCAATTGTTCAGCGCCTGAATTCCGAAGGGCACCACTATCACAAGAGCCGCATGACAGGGCGCGCCTCTTACCGCTCGCCTGAGCCGTGGACGTATGCACGCGTCGCCACTTTGCCGGAGATGGTGATGCTCTACGCCGGATACGTGAGCACGGAAAAAGGCGCGACGGTAAAACATGACGTCAAAGACTGCGATCCGGAAACAATTCTTGCCGACCACGCGCGCCGATACAGATACACCAGGACCGACGCAGTCACGTCCATCATCGACGACGACATGTGCGCGCAGGTGCTGCGCACGCGGATGGCGTGGGCGCAGCGCAACTCGAGCGGCCACATGCCTAAAGTCCCCCTGCTCTCCGGGTGCGCGCAACACCTTGGGCAACGCATGCGCTCGCAGACAATGCGCGGGAAGCGCGTCTATCGCACGCGCTGCGTCGGCTCAGTCGTCATCGACGCCGAGACAGTCGAGAAAGATTTTCTCGGGCACATGGCGGGAATCCGATTCCCGATCGGCGTCGTCAGCGGCATTCGGGCGGCGCTTGAGGAGCTGGTACCGAGCAAGCGCGATCGCACCAAGGCTCAGACGTCAATCCAGAAATACACGCGCGGCCTTGCGCAAGCCGAGCGCCGCTACACGCTGGGGGAGATTGACCGCGCTACGTACAATGCACTGCGGGGCGATTTCTCGCAGAGCATTCTGGAGGCCGAGAAGCTGCTGCGGCAGCCGAGCAGCGCAGACCGCGCCATCGACGCGCTCGAGCAGGTCGGCGAAGTGCTTGCCGCTGCGCCTCCGATTGTGCGCCAGCGCGCAGTGACGGCGCTGTTTGAGCGCGTGCAGATTTCGCGCGAAGGCCGAGTTGTGGAGCTCGTGCCGCGCCCGTGGGCGCGCGAAGCGTTCGGCCTGTTGTCGAATGCGTGGGAGCGTTACCAGGCTCACGAAGAACGACCATTAAACCGGGGCGTGGTAACAGACGACGACCACATCGCCGCCGAGTCCATACAGTGGGTAATCGACAGGCTCCGGCCTGTCGTAGTTCCGAAATAGAAAACCAAATGACAACCACACACACCACCACCCTGCCGCTTGAATCGTGGCTTCTCATGACGCAGGTTATCGACAAGCTGCTGTCTGCGCCCTACTCCGGCCGCGAGTCCGTGGCCGCAGCGTCGCGGCTCATCCGCATGCAGCGCGCCATTGAACGCGCGAAGGATGACTCCGGCCTTGAGCCGGTGACGACAAAAGCCGCAAAGGAATACGGCGAGCTTGACGAGAAGAGTCAGCGCTACGCGTTCATCGACCGCGAGAAATACGCGCTGTATGTGCAGGCGCGGCGCGCCGTTCTCGAACAGGACGTGACGATTGAAGCGCCGGCGATTGCCGAGTCGGACATCTCAATTTCGCTGAACGCTGCGGAACGCGCGGTGATTGAACCGATCGTGAAGTAGCACATTTGCGCGATTTGGTTTTGCCGCCTAAAGTTTTGAGCTATGAACACGCTAAAAAAAATATTGTCAGGGCTTCGTGCACTATGGAGCCGAAATGTTTTTGGCAAGCTGCTGGTCGGATTCATCGTCATCGCCGCATGCTGCATTCTGACGTTTGCGTTTGCCGCACTTCAGCCGGCACGGCCGGCGCAAATTCGACGGACTCCGATGCCTGGCGGAAGCGTGTTTATTGCGCCGACGATTCCAGCGCAGCCATCTGCAACACCGGAACCGACGTTGATTCCGGAGCCTACCGAAATTCCTATTCCGACGCCTGAGCCAACTGCGACGCCTGAGCCAACTGCGACGCCATCTCCAGATGATGCGGTAAAAATGGCTGCGCAGAGCGTGTGCGCAGAACGTTTTTTGAGCGCAGAAATCGGCGATGGAGCCGAAATCGTCTGCGCCATGAAAGACGAGCCGATTGTCGGGTTGGTGGTTAACGACGTCCGCAAAGACTTCTACAAAATCGTAAGATCTGCGTGGGCTGCGAAGCCGGGGCTTGCGTACGTCAAGTACCAAGTCGTTGGAAAGTTTTCAACCAAGTACGGCGAAACAATAGAAATGCCTGCAATCACTTTGACGATGCGCGACGTGTTGTTCAAAAAAATAGTATGGGACAAGCTGAGCGAGTATCAGGTAATTGCTCTCATTACAAATAAAAACCCGGAAGAGTCGGCAATCGAAGTCCACCCGTCTCTTGCAAAAGAATGGGTGGACATGGTGAAGTAGCGCACTTGCCGCCAGTAAACTTCTCGTATATACTTCTTCTTGCAGCGCGATTTCCACGTGCTACTAAACGGTGCTGGCCGGGTACGTGGCTCCGCCGGACTTGAAATCCGGCTCCAGCATCGCGCTGCACAAGCGGCGAACGCTGCGTACTGCCGGCCTGCACTTCTTTTGTCGCCAAACTTTTGGAAGTGCAGGCCGGATTCTTTTTTCCGTGCGGCAATGGCACAATGGACGGCGTGAGAATTACAGTGGGCCTTGTCCAGTATCCGGCGATGATTCCTGCGCCTGCTGCGCGGTCGTGGCTGTGCGCCGTTGTCTGCGGAGCAGTGATGTGGCTCGACGGCACGCCGCAGAGACTCAGCCGCGCCGACATGCTGCACCTTGAGCGCGCGTGCGCCGACTACGCAGCGCGTTGCGCGCGCGACGACGAGGCGAGATGCTATGCGCAGGTGCGGGACGCCGACGATCGCAGGCACGTGTTCTTCGAGATTGCGGGTCGCTAGGCGATCAGATGTAATAGCCAATAACACGGATAAGGCCGTTGGACACAGACGCTCCGGCCACTTCAACCACAATGCTGCTACCTGCGCCAACGTTAACCACGCCAACGTTGTCAATTGGGATGTTGGCAGCCTGCGCCGTAACAAGAAGTTGATTAGTTCCAAGAGTTAAATCAGAAGTTGAAGCGCAATTTCTAATATTAATTCTATTAGAGGCGCTTGCTGTTGTCCATGAACCGCGGACAGCAAGAACCACGGCTTTTATTGAACCGTTTAAGCCGTTTGCGGCGGCGTTTAAATTTATCTGATAATTTCCAACGGCTCTTGTTGCAGAACCAGCCCACTGAGTTCCTGCACCGGTAGAACCATCTGTAAGGTTTGTGTACGCAGTATTGGGCACGTAAATATAACCGGTGATAAAAACACTGCTAACACCAACAACCAAAGTTCTGTTTGCAGTCAAATCACCACTATAGTACACGTCGCCGCCACTTGCGCCGGTTATCGAAGAGCCTACGTTCAAGCCGGCGCTTGTGGAAAGAGTAGAGCTGAACGTGCCCGTTGTGGCGCTTAAGCCGGCCAGTGTCGTTGCTCCAGTAACGCCCAGAGTCGAGCTGAACGTGCCCGTTGTGGCGCTTAAGCCGGCCGACGCCTTGATCTGCCCTGCCGTTGCGCCAGTCGCAGTGCCTACATTCAGACCACCGCTAAACGCCGCGTCGTTTGCGCTCACGTCGCCAGACAATTTGATATTTCCAGCACCCGCGCTGGTTGTGCCTACGTTTATTCCGCCGCTAAATGTCGCTGCTCCAGTAACGCCCAGAGTAGAGCTGAACGTGCCCGTTGTGGCGCTTAAGCCGGCCAGTGTCGTTGCTCCAGTAACGCCCAGAGTCGAGCTGAACGTGCCCGTTGTGGCGCTTAAGCCGGCCGACGCCTTGATCTGCCCTGCCGTTGCGCCAGTCGCAGTGCC
>Ga0209596_1000262_pt1 | contig 48637 bp, 105 predicted proteins | sample M_130807_MF_Meta_FD_187314 | JGI IMG/M metagenome (GOLD analysis project Ga0209596, IMG submission 187314) | Freshwater microbial communities from Lake Montjoie, Canada to study carbon cycling - M_130807_MF_MetaG (SPAdes) (version 2) | ecosystem: Environmental > Aquatic > Freshwater > Lake...
GTGCCAGCGACACTGGTGGCCAAGCAGGAAATCCAGGTGCCAGCTGGAGTTTTAGTTATCCTAGCGGATTTGCACCCAATGGCCGAACACCAGGTGGCCAACCAGGTATCGCTGTTCCGGATAATGTAGGATTAGGTGGGTCGGCTGGACGTGCAGGAGGCAATGGTTATCTAGTCATAACCATGGAAGTTCCCGGAGTTTTTGTGAATCAGAACGGCATATTCTATTCCACAAAAGAAATCTATGTAAAAGAAGATGGCATCTGGAAACGTACCAATGCCGTGTATCTAAAAGTCAACGGAGCATGGCAGGAGGCAGCTGGACCACAGATAACTAATTTTACCAGTGTGAGCGGAGGATTTGGAATGGTTCCACGATCAAGCCCATACACTTATACTCCACCTCCACCAGAACCAAGTGAAGGCAATAGTCCTAGTAGAGGCGGTGGTGGCAATCCGGGTAATCAAGGCACCTTTGGTACCCAATATTCCGGAAATCCAGCCGAAGGTGGCGACGGCCATAGTTTTGCTTAATTAAACTGAGAAGCTGCTGCCGCAGCCACAGGTGCTGACAGCATTGGGATTGTTGATCACAAAGCTGGCGCCCATGGCATCTTCACGATAGTCAATGTCCGACTCTTGTAGATACTGCATGCTCATGGCATCTACCACCACACGCACTTCTTCGTAGTTGAAATCAAAATCATCTTCGTTTTGAACTTCATCAAAGGTGAATCCATAGCTGAATCCTGAACAGCCGCCACCTTGCACAAACACTCTCAGCATGAGTGCAGGGTTGGCTTCTTCTGCTATCAGCTCACGCAGTTTGCTCACAGCACCGGGTTGTAGATTCATCATAGTCTTTCGTTGCACACATCCCAATCAATGATCTTCCAGATATTGTTGAGATACGCTTCTTTGTCACTTTGGTAGTCCAGGGCCCAGGCATGCTCCCACCAATCCACCAGCACACAGATATCAGTACGCACAGCATGATTGGCTATGGTCTTGATTGTGCCACCGGTTGAAAGATACACCCAACCTGAGCCTTGTATCTTCATGGCTGTTTCTTTGAATGCTTCTTTGAAGTCTTCGTAAGTTTTGAAATTTTCTTCAATCAGCGCCAGTACCGCACCACGGGGTCTGTTGGCACCTTTGGGAGGCCTAAGCTGAGGGAAAAACTTATTGTGTAAAAAACTGCCAGCGCGATTAAAATCCGCATTGCCTTCTCCTGCATTGTAGCGTTTGGCATAGCCTTTAGCCAGGTGGTCATAATGATAGTTGATGGTGTCTGCACTCATCACAGGTGCTAGATCTTTGGGACCATAAGGCAAGGGTGTGGTTTCCAGTTTGGCCGGGCGAGTGTTGGCTTCAATGATGTTGATGTGTTCGCGCATAGAGATATTTAGTCAGAATTGATGGGTTATTGTTGCAATATCAATTGGTAGCCAAAATCAGGGATCTCTGCCCACTGTAGCGAATCATTCTCAAATTCTTGGCGGCCAGCAGTGGATATGATGTAATCTGATGGCACTACTGATCCAGGATCAGTTTTCATGCAAAATCCTTGATCTATTGCATAGAAATTTAAATCACAACTCTGTGGTAATTGCGCAATATTTTTTAATCCTAGGTTATTGCCATGTACACACATGTCCCATGACTGCCCGACCACCAGCCAATTTTTAGTTGCGTCCTGCAATTTTGTTTTGACATGATATCGAAAATCTTCAAGCGTGGTTAAAAAAATACTACGTTCATTGTCCAGTAGACGATTGTGTATTAAATTTGAAGTATAACCGCCCGGTCTACTGAATCGAATCATGTTGTAGATAATCTCGGTCTGTCGGGGGTCAATTGAGGTCTGACCAATGCTGCTACTCCAACAATATTGATTAAATGTGTTCAGTTGGCTGCGATCAGAATAGTCAATTTCAATACCAATGTTACTGTTGACCATGCATGTAAAATAAAATCTGCTCAACAGCTTGGTCAACTGTTGATAATACAATCTAACAACCTGATGTGAGTCCGCTGCCACTTTGGCACAATCTATCAGTATGAGACCGTCAATCGTTGGAACATCTTGGATCCTGGCAGTTATCATCCATTACTTTCTGCGGACGATACGTCCTCTGGTGAGATCGTAGGGTGTGAATTCCATCTCCACTCGATCTCCCAGCAGCACTTTGATATTGTTGGTTCTCATGCGTCCGCTGAGATGTCCCAGCACGATGTGCTCCACATTGTCTATTTTCACACGGAACATCGCAGCAGGTAAAATATCTTCAACGGTGCCCTCCATTTTTAGGGTTTCTTCTTTGGCCATATGCAATTACTTAGCGAAGTCGATCTCCACAGAAATCTTCTGCAATCGATCATAACGGAAACTGCGCCATTCGTTTAGATCCAGGTCATACACACGCTGATTCACAGGATCGGGCTCTTTGCGTGGCTTTCGGCTTTCAGTCAGTCCATCTATGTTCACAGTGGCACTGGCAACAATACCAGCAGCAGCCGCAGTGGGCAGTTTGGCAGACGGAATCAATACCTTGCTGGCATCCACTGTGCATCGCATGTCACGGATGGTTCCATCTGATTTGACAAATTGCACATTGACCACGCTGTTGTTCAGCAAACCCTTGACCCAACTACGGATCTGCTCTTTGCCAGCTTCGTCGGCTTCTTGATATTGGGTGCCCGGTTGATTTTTCAACAGCCGAAACACTTCCGCCTTTTCCCATGTGTCCATGTCCATAAATTCTCCTTTAAAAGTTAATAACCGTTTTTTCTTCATCGCCATTTCAATGCAAAAAACACAGCATCCCGAGACTGTGCGAAACAAAATCTATACCGACTGGGATCGTTTCTACCGCCCCAGAAACATGCCCACCGCCCATTCTGAGCCAAGGCAGTCCATCGTTTGCCAAACTGTTTGCGGCACCAGTCCTCGGCGGCATAGTGCCGGTAAAGATCAATGCCCCGGTCAATGTCCATCAGGACCTCGTGCTCCAGTTTTACCAGGCCGCGATCGTTTTTGCGCCGTTGTGCTGAATTCATTGCCACCTCAACAGAAACATTGTGTAATCTCTATCGTGTTCCCAAACACACCAATCCATGTTATCATCCGCTGGTATATCGAATTTATCCAACAATTCTTTCGCCGCTGCTTTTCGATGTTCCGTTGGCAATTCCATCAGATCAGAAACAAATGGGGCCAATCGACTTTGCAATCTTGGAAACTTGGTCAGTTTGAAAAATTGCATTTTAATCATTGCCACCTCAACAGGAACCATGCAGCATGTTTTTGCTCGCGGAACTCGAACACGCCTTCGCCAACATACCCCCACCCATCGTCGATATGCCTACCGAATTGTTCGACGCACCAATTGATGCAGGGACTCCACCCTTTATAATTTGGAGCATCATTGGGTGCCATCACACTGACCACATGCCATTTCATGCCCACCTCATCAGGAACATGGTCAGGTCCTGTGGTCGTTTGAAATACCACCTACCGTTGGAATAACTATAAGTTTCGTCCGGGAAAGTCTCCGAACACCATTGGCTTTGATCCCACAACTCACGGCCGGGTGTGAGCGCATGAGCCGCTGGAGTGCTATAAGTCAGTCGAACTCTGCGGAGACCGTAATCAACAATCAATACAGGATTGTCTGTCATGACCACTTCAATACAAACATCATATACGATTTTTCATCATAAACGTATAACCATCCACCGTGATAATCCCATGAACTCTTTACTCCTGTATCAGGATCAGTGCCAGGCGGCCCAAAAGTCTGCCAGCACCACTCCCACACTTTTTTCCAAGGGCTTCGAGGATCAGTGAGACTATAATGTGTCTCCCATCTGGCCGCCCTGGTATTGTATTTGAAATTCATCGCCATTTCAATGCGAACAGCATGGCCATGTGTTCATCTTCAATGGTCACTTGCCAATACAATCGATTAGTATTGGGAGCGGTCCGCACCATCTCGGTAGTCAAATCCCAGCCCGGACCATAGCGACGAACATAGGCCTGCCGAGGGGAACTTCGTGGTGCGATGTGCTCTTCCAACCAGGCCACAAAGGCTTCGTTGTTTCGCTCTCTGGGCACCAGCACTACTGTCATAACCACCTCAGACTAAACATAGTCCATTCTTGCTCAGTGAATTCAAAGGTCACCCAAGAATTTTCACTGCGATACATTCCAGTCATACCAAAATATTCAGGCGCTGTTGAAAATATTCCGTCGAATCCATGAATACGCCAACTTTCCTGCATATCATCTGGTAACTGATTTACGATAACATCTTTAACCATTCTCCACCCGGCCTTCTCCGCATGATCGTCTATCCCCATTTCAGCACCTAATATAATCATGACCACCTCAATAAAAACATAGTGCGATCTCGTTCATAACGGAACCAATACTTGCGATCACTGCCCACCCAAGTAGCATTTTCTTTGAGCCAGTTTGAGTCACCAATTGTGTCTGTCATCCAAACACTCATCGCCTGCCACTCTGACTCTGAGTAGTTGTATGGTTTGACCCAATAGGGCCACTTGGGTTGATTGTCGGCGTAACCAGTTTCAAGACGTTTCATGGTGAGTTGGGCTATGGTATCTTTTATAACTTCTAATTCATCTACCCACTTGGCGGTGATTTGGTTGTTGATCATCGCCGCATCTTGCTAATATCAACGGCTTCTTCGTCACTGAACACAGGCACAGCATTGCTCTTGTGCATGGTAGCAATACCTTTGACTTTGGTGCCTGTGTAAACTTTGGCAGGCGCCAACGCTGCCACACCACCCGCGGTGCTGAGACTGGGAATGTGATGTGTGTTAGTGCGACCCACTGGCGTTTCTAACCGATACACCAAGGGCTCTGCTTTCATGGCCCGGGCTCGCTTCTTGGCTTCGGCCTCCACGCCTTGACGTTTCAGCAGTTCTTTCCACTCAGCATCAAGTGTGCGAGCCTTCTGGGCTTCAGCAGCATTACGATATTTGAACCGGCCCTTTTTCTTGCCGTTGAGACTGAGAGCAGGGCCGCACATGTGCATGGTCATAAACATCTCCAGGTAAACATGTGCTTATTATAGCACAGAGCAAATTACCGGTCAACAGCTATTTGAACAGGATCAGCGCCAATAAAACGGCTTGTACGATGAATCCTGCGCCCACTGTGACGATGTTCAGCATGTCTTTGATCACCACAGCTCGCATGAACAGTAGCACCAGGCCGGCCCAGGTGAACAGCACAATGTCCAGGCTGGGAGTACGATCACTGAGTCCTGTCATCAGAGCCAGCAGGGTTGGCACCGTGGCAGCATGTAAGACCAGAGCAGCCAACCATTGCAGTGTTTCTGCACTCAGTCTGGGCAGGTGTTCTCTCACCCATTCAAATATAGATTTAGCCCAGTTTTGCGGTTCGAAGGTCATGCGTTTTCTCCATAAAAGATGTGATGTCCAATTTTCTCTAATTTGGGTTTTTTCCAACCCGGATTCACGTAGTCAGCGTGATAGTACAGTGCGTTTTTAAGACCCGGCAAACGGAATCCTTCCAGCAGCACTTTTTTAGCCACGTCTTCGCTTTCTTTCCACAAGGACGGATGTATGGCCTTGGCGCCATGTCCGGACTCACAGAACCACGAGAACTGGCAAACAACTTTTTCATAAAAGGTGTTTTTCTGATACACCACACCACATACAGATCGTGCAAACTGGCCCGACGCCACACGGTTCAGGGTGACCTGGGCCACACCCACTTTGCCTTCAAATGGTTCGTTGGCGGCTTCCCAGTAGATGTTGCGGGTAAGGCAATCCAGTTCTTTGACTCGTTGAGCAGCACTCACATAGCTGTCTGACAAGTCGCCAGATTCTTGACGCAGAGCGTCAAAACGGTTGGTGGTCACTAGGCATACCACATATACCACTGCAAACAAGCCAAGGGCTTTGAGCAGGTATGAGCTGTAGCGTTGTGCCAGGAGAGATAGTTGATTTGCTTTCATGGTAGTTTTACTTAATGAAATGGGCAAAATCACCCGGGATATCGAATCAAAACAGTATGGTTTTGGTCGATCTACTGTGTATTATACACTCACCAGTCGAATTTGCAAACCGGAATCGGCAACATCTTATGCAAGTTTGTTGCGCGGATCTCACGGTATCGGCGAAGATTTTTCTTTTCCTGTGCTGTGGTCGGGGTCCAAAGATCTGAATTCTCGTCCTGGTCCATGGCCAGTTCCAGTTCGGGATAGGTCATGCCTAACTGATCTTCATCAGTGCGACCATCCATCCACAATCCATCTGTGGGTGGTGCATCAATGATCTCTTGTGGCAAGCCCAGTTCGCGACCCATGTCCCACACCGCAGTTTTCAAGCAGTCACCAATGGGACTGATATCCACACCGCCGTCGCCATACTTGGTAAAGAAACCCACACCAAAGTCTTCCACTCGGTTGCCTGTGCCCACAACGATACCACCATTGCATTGTGCGATCTGATACAGGGTCATCATGCGCAGTCTTGCTCGGCTGTTGGCACTGGCCAACTGGTATGTTTGGTATGTGTCATCTTCAATGTTGCAATAAGGATCCACCTTCTTTTCAAACGCAGCAAACACAGGTGTGAGATCCATGCTCATGTGTGTGACTGTGTCTGGGTGATGTTCCAGCAACCAGGTGGCCTGCATGGAACTGCGATTGTCCAGAGTCCTATTCTGCCGTATGGGCATCTGCACCACAATGGTTTTGAGTCCAGTTCGAGCACATAACGCACTCACCACACTGCTATCAATGCCACCAGAGATACCCACCACCAAAGTGTGGATTTTGGCACTGCGGGCATATGCTTTAATCCACTTCACAATGGTGGTGATGCGTTGCTTGGGTGTCATGATTTTACTTTGGGTAGTTTCTTCAGTGCTTCCCACATCTTGGCTTTGTCTTGGCATTTCTTCTCCAGTTTTCTATAGCGTTCGCCCAGGCGGCGTAGGTCGTCCCATTCCTTTTCCAGTTCAGGATTCACTGTGAGGATGTTGAGTCGTTGTTCCACCTGCTCCATCCACCGGTTCATGCTCTTGCCGTTGATCCGGATGTCGGCATCTGTGCCTCGAATATCGATCTGTCCGGTTTGTGCAACCTTCATGTTATAGTCGGGGCCGAGGCCTATGCTGGTGCCGGTGGTGGTGTGCAAACCGGTAGTCGTATACACATTAGGGTTCAGGCCGATATGCCCGATCTGTGTTCCTACAGCACTCTGGGCAGCAGTGATACCTGTGCCACCATTGGTGATGGTCCAGGGCTTGCTTTGTGAATAGGAACTGCCCGTCTGCCAGTCCTTTTCAATCGCAGAGTTCAGTCCCCGGATCTGTTTCATTACCGATTCCATTCTCACGTCAGAAGCTTTTTCAAGAGCTTCCTGGGTAAAAGGAGCAATAGGCTTGCTTTCGATCATTTTGCAGCCAGTGCTTCTTTCTCAGCAGTGATCTCTTTGCGGCGTTCTTTGATGCCTTTGCTCATTTCCTGCAGAGCCTTGCGGGCTCGAGCTGCTGCGGCTTTCACGCCCTTGCCAGTGAATTTCTCATTTTCGGCGATGTAGGATTCGTAGCCAGCTACGATTTGTTCATGATTGGTCATTTGGGGTCTCCTTGATTATGACTATTGACATGCCATCTGCCACAGCCTGTTCTAGTAGGGCGCTGTAGCTTTGTGCATTGAATTCGATAACACGACCACGTCGTTCTCCCAGCCAATCTTCCAACAATTGATCTTGCACCATAGGGTGATCATCTTGTGTGGCTCCGGCTGCTGCTAGTGCTTCTGTCATGGTATATTGATGGAGTTCTCGTCCTGGGCCCACGTAGTTTATTATCATTAAGTAATTATACTGATTACACCAGGTGTTGTCAATAAAAACGCCGATATTCGGCACTCTTGCTCAGTCGAGATATATGTGTCGCCTCAGCCATGTGTCCCATATGGTTATGTTGGACACATCATGTGCCCAGGTCAGTTTGAATTGTTCAAACGCACGATGTTGGTGCAACAGCATTCTATTGCCCTGGGCATGGGCATGTTCTATCTTGTTATCGCGTATCCAAGATCGAAACAGTGATTCTGCTGGTTTGTGATTGTGCAAAATAACAATGTACAGTGGTTCAACTGCACGATAACTGGGTATGGACATCAGTGGAGGATGGTGCCCGGAGGCGGTGCGTATGTGTTGTCAGTATCATTATTCGCTTGCTCTCTCATGGCTGGAAATCTATCATCCAGTTCAATGTACGAATCATCATACTCGGCTGCCACATCATTGGTCACTCCCAACAGTCTCATCATGGCGCCGGTATGTACCTGTCGTATGCCAATGTCGTACAGCACTGCCATCACATTGATCATGGTCAGTTGGATTTTTTCTTTGAATTGGTCGGGGTCTTGCATACAAGTAATTATCACACAAAAAGAAAAAGCGGCCAATAAGGCCGCTTGTTCGACGGAGCAGGATTGCTTAGGCTTCGGTGTCGCTCACAGCCTCAATGATCTGCTCGGGAGTCACTGCCTTGGTCTTGGCTTTGGCCTTGAGCACAGTGCTGGCCTGAACCTTGACTTCGCCCTTCTTGGCCAGCTTGGTTTTCTCTGCCAGCTTGTTGGCTACAGCAAAGCCTGCATCGCCGTCAGTGATGCCCAGGGTCTGCAAGTGTTGCAGAGCTTCCAGCTTGGTCATTGCACGGGGCAATTCAACCAAGTTGATATTGGTGCATCCTGCTTTGTTCAGGATCTTCACACGTGCCACCATGTCGTTGGCGAAGCGAGCCTTGGCTGTGCCGTCGGCGTTAGTTGCGGTACCTGCTACGGTAAAAGTTTTTTCTGTTGACATAAGTTGCCTTTCTAGTTGCCTGTGGTTAAAAAATCATGCTGTGTTTTTGTTTGCAGCATATCTTAATTATAGCACAATCTCCGGGTTAGGTCAACCGGTTTTTGTGTTTCTTTGCCAAAATTTATGTTGTTTTTATGCAACATTTTTCCATGCCATCACTTGGTCAAATACGGTAGGTCGGTCCAAGTCGAATTCTACCCGACCATTAAAACCAAGATATGGGGTGGTCAAAACTTCACTGTCAGTGATGAACTTGATTTTTTTATACAAAAACTCTTCCCCAAGATTGAATCCATCTAGATAAACACCCATGATCCTCACATAAAGATCCTCGGCGATATTTCCTTGGTCATCCAGTTTGGTGTCATTGTTCATGTCTTTTCCATGTACTACCAATGTTATTTTGGTCGGAAGAGTTATATCCACAGCATACCCTGTGCATAGATGATCTTCGTGGAACAGATTGGCGCTGATCAGTTTGCCCGATGACAGCTGACCAAACTTTAATTTAAGTTCAAACCGACCTTGATTTAGATTAGACATTGGTTTTTATCATCTGCTCTAGCACCCAATGTGTATCCAACGAATCGGGTTTGACATCGTATCCTAATTGCAAACTGTGTTCTGTGAGTTCTTGAACCCATTTTGCTCGCAGCACAGGGGTACTACCTACATCAGGATTGATCCATGCGTTAGGAAGATTTCCAATCATAATCACTCCTGAACGGTCTTTGTTTTTATCCAACCAAGTATTTGGAAAAATCCCCAGGGTTCCTCCCCAAGTGATCAGCAAATTGTCCTGGTATCGCACATGTTGATCTAACCATGTTTTAGCATTGTCGATATGCTGTTGTGTTTCATTGATATAACCAACCAGGAACAATAAATCCAATTTAATTCCGCAGCGTCGGGCCTGCTCAAGATGGAATGTGATAGACTCGTTGGTGAATTTCTTGCCCATGGCATATCTTATGTCCTCATTGAGATTCTCGATCCCAACACTGAGGAATTCCGCACCCGATTGGGCCATGATATCCCACATCTCTTTGTCATTGGCACTTTGATTTCTGAAGATATAATATCCTCCCCAGTTGAAAGATTCCCGAGGGTTGAGTTGATTGTATTCCGCTAACAATCGAATCAAATTGTTGAACTCTTTAAGATTTCCATTGGTTAGTGCGTCTTGAAATTTGAAAGATCTGATGCCAAATTTATCAAATTGAAGTTTCATCTCTTTGAAGATCGATGCACCAGTACGCCATTGGAATTTTTCCCAATTGGCTATATAATCACAAAAGGTACAGGTGCGAACACACCCACGGCTGCCTTGGATGCCCATCATTTTTTTGCTGTATTGTCCAAAGTCATAGTCGGTATAATCTGGATATGGCAGCTGATCAAGTTCTTCGTTAGTAAGTATTTTCCATGTGACACTGTCAATACCTGGGTAAGAAGTATTGCCCAGCAGGAGTTGTTGAAACGTATGCTCTCCATCTCCGCGAACATGATGATCAACTAAGCCACGCCTGATCATGTCATCGGCAAAGGTACTGGGTCCTGTGAACTGCTCCAAGCAACCGGCACCACCGATTATGATCTTGGTATCAGGGGATATTTTTTTTATATAGTAGCACAACCATTCACACGAGGTTTTTGACGCGTAACTGAAAAGACTAAGTGCGATAAATTTGGGTTTCCAACTTAGCATTCCGTAGGCCGCAGATTCAAACATGTCCTTGAGCCAATCATTAACCGTTAGATGCCCTACCCCATGGAAGAAAAAATTAGTGAGATGGTGCTTGCCCGGATGTGTCTGAGTTGCGTTATAAATTTCAGCATTGAAATCTACGGCCAGACAAGTCAGGCCAATATGTTCAACAATGGGTTTTAGAACTGCTGGTGCCATGAGAGGGATAGAAGAATCCGTCCATGGCACTGTAGTCACTATTACATCTACCTGTTTTCCATCAGGATTAGATAAACATTCAATGTGCATTATCTATTTATAGAGGGCACATCTATGGGCAAGTTTAGTCGAAACGATCCACGGTTTTTGTCACTGCGCCATCTTTCAGCGTTTTTAATACTTGACGATTACGCTCGTCTTGTTCTTTGCGGACTCGCTTGGCGTCAATGTTTCGATCAACCACCATGCGATCGTAATGTCTTGCCCACACGATACCTTGCATGAACTGATCGGCACCTTCAAGTGAGCCGGCAAACAAAATAGCATCACGGGTGTAAATGGGCAATGAGTCTTGTCCCCACGGCACCAATGCCACATTGTCCGCATTATAGTCATCATGCCGGTAAGGGGCAAACTTCATGCCCAGCATGAGTGCTCGTTCTTCCAGTATGCGGATCTGTTTGATTGTGTTCCAGCCTGCCATCATTCACCCTTTATTGCTCGGGTCACGCCCACAGCAAAAAATGCCAGTCCTGCCACAGCCACGATCAGGTTGCCAATCATTTCACCATCAGTCACGCTGGTGTCAATACCGTCCAGGCCCATCAACAACAAGATGATACCCAATAGTGAAAACAACATGTTATCCCTCAATCATTTCTGGGCCAGCTTCAACTGAGCAAGACTCCAACCAATCATAAACCAAGCTGACTGGGCAGCCCAACAGCTGAGCAATCTTGGGCGGGTATGTGACACCGTCAATGTACAGTTGCTCAATTTCGTAACTCAAATCTGCCATCTTGCTCATACAGTTTCCTTCTCGTTGATTAATGCTTCTGCCAACAGCGTCAAGCTCATGCTCAACGGCGTGTGAGTGTACGTGTCGCCGCAGTACCATTCGCCATCCTTCATGACGTAGTAATACTCAGCACCAGATTCGTTGCACAGTTCCAAGAACTCGTCAAAGCTTTGGCTTACCTCAAACTCCTGACCCTTTTCTCCGCGATCACGCATGTAGAAAGTGGTCCAATTTTCAGTCAGTTCTTTGTATGCTTGCACTTCTTCGGCCCGTACATCAAACTGGCTAAAGGCATGCTTGTCACCAATCTCTTTGCCCAGGGTGCTCAAGTTGCCCAATGCCACCAGGTGGTTGGCTCGACCACTGTCATAGTGTTGTTGTAGGATGCGACCATTGTGCGACAGATAGCCGTCCCAATGGCAATAAACGCTCTTGCACTTGTCGCCATGCATCACACCAATTCGACTGCGTGTACCCATTTTGAACTCCTGTTAGTTGCTGTGTATGTGTGTATTATAGCACTTTGGCAATTATTAGTCAACCGAATGTGGATTGCCAAACAAGGTTTCATACACTGCTTCACGCACAGCGGTGTCTATGGCTTCCATGTAGGCTTCTTCTAAAGAGATGGCCTCTAGCATGTCATACACCGTTTGCCAACTCAGTTGGTGCTTACGGGCCATCTCAACGATGGAATCAACCGCCGAGTTGCCGGCGTCAGTATACATTCCGTAGTCCATGATTATTCTCCGTCTTTCATCATGTATTCAAACAGGATCCACTTGGCACGATTCAGGCATTGACGAGCATCTTCGGCTCGCATGCTGTCAACTTCGCCGTATTCGGTGTTGATCATTTCTTGTGCGTCGCTCATGAGGCTGGCGGCCATCATGGCAGGACCTGAAAAGCGGAAAGTGATTGACGATTCTACTGCTTCACGCATGCCTGCTTCAGTCACGCCATACATGCGGACTTGACGCTTTTCTTGCTCGGTCAGTGCTTGGTAAGTTGCTGTGGACATTTGGGACTCCTTATTGCTGAACATGTGTGTATTATAGCATTTCGGGCATTAGTGGTCTACCGATTTCTACAATAAAAGTTGTGATTTTTCAGACTAAATCTGTTGTTTTTACGCCACAGATTCCGGGATAATTTCCACTATTTCTGCGTCCTCCAAACGCACCACATTGAGATATCCAGCTGGTTCTCTACTCATGTAGCAGTCCTCATACTCGCGCACCAGCTGCACAGTCTCGCCCACTTTGTCGCAATACCACATGAGTGGATCATTGCATTTGATGATTCGTAATGCTCGCATTTGGATTTTGCTGTTGTCGGGGGATTCTGTAGGTGACACCCTGAGCTGTCACAACCTTGGCAATGCCTGCTTTGTGGTAGTCGCCTTCCAGCAAGGCCAAGTTCTTGCGATCGCGAACTTTTGCATGGTCCACTTTGATCGCAATGAATTTGCCACGTGGATTGATGTAGATACCTTTGGCATAGTACACTATCTCAAGCCCCAGTTTGATTCGCTCTGCATGGGTGCGTTCTGCATCGGTGTAGTGGCTCCACATGGCCGCGGCCCGCATGCGAGCATCACGTGCAGCCGCATAAGCATAATACCCTGCGCTTTGTGTTTCTAGATCTTTGCTTTGCATGATCAATCAGCTCGGCTGCCTGCATAGGCTTCCTTGATGCCCATCTTGCGCAGCACTTCGGCGTAGGCACGTGCGCCTTCTTCTTTTACACTCATGCTCTGCGTACCGTGTCCCGAGGGATTCCACAGTTGCAAGCCACCACCATATGCGGGCTTGAAGCCAACACGTTTCAGCGCACGGCCCAATTTGGTGCTGCCTTTTTCGTACACGGTGACCCAAGCAAAGCCGCAGTACCAGTCTTCGCCGTGCTGGGCGATGTAGTCCTGTGCGGCCTGCTCAGCGGCAGCGGTCGCGGTGTTGTGGATGCTTTCGATGTTGTCCAGTGCGATCATAGTGTGCTCCAGTGCATGGTTGATGTGTGTATTATAGCAAAACGGTGATTTCAGGTCAACCGTTTTCAACAATGATATACCGGGCGGGTACGATGTAGGTGAGCCACGGCGGCGGCCTTGGTATCAAAGCGACCACTCATGGGTGTTTGATGTGCTCCGCGCACGATGTACCACCCACCCAACAGACTGTTATAAATCACTTTCATATCACATGCTCCAGTAAGTTTCAGACGAGGGCGAGCAGAAGTAAGGCGTGTTCACATCTTCTTGATACTCAATACCGCTCATCAGATTCTTGCGGGTCACCATTTTGGGTTTATAGTCTTTGACATCAACAATGCTGAGGTCGCCAGCGCTCCAACCTGCTTTGCGGCACAGTCGAGTGCGGGTGGCCTGAGCAGCACCATGGGTTTTGTAACTACGGGCCTTGTTGGGACCATCAGTAGCGATAAGACCAGTAGCACGAACGATAATGTAGTAGCTCATTTTGGCTTCCTTTTTGCTGAACATGTGTGTATTATAGCATTTCGGGCATTAGTGGTCTACCGATTTAGCCACAGAAAGTTGTGATTTTTCTGTGGCTTTTTTACAACTATTAGTTGCTGACTGTGATTCGATTTCCAAACTCTTTGTGAGTATAATAATCAATCAATTTGCGCTGGATCATGGTCAATAAATCCCCCACATCGTCGTCCACAACAAATCTCACCGGGCAATGACTCCAGCTGTGTCGGGCTTGGAATTCAGCAAACCACTGACGGTGCTGTTCGGAAGTTGAATCAAATACCACCCAAGGGCGACCGATAAATGAAAGTTTGCTCATTTGATTTCCTCTATGTTGAGTAAAATATTCACCATTAAATTAGACACAGTGTCTCGAGCCATAATTTTACTCCAAAAAGTTAAAGACAAACAAAGTATAACAGATTATTGATTATTAGACAAACTCTAGCAAGTCTGGATTTGCCATTTTAATTGTTTTGTCTTTTTTTGGTTTTTCTATTTCAATCGGCACGTCGGCAATTCGATCTAGTGCAAATTGTCGATAGTCCGGGTCGATGTCAAACCCAATATAGTCCAATCCACATTTGATAGCGGCGATTGCGCTCGTGCCAGATCCCATAAACGGATCAACTAATACACCTTGGGTCAGGCCACTGAACTTGATACACTGTTCTATTAGTGCCACAGGGTAAGTTGCTGGATGACTTCCTCTGTGTTTTTCTCTGTTGGCAATAGTATCATAAGGAACAAACCAAGAGTTGCCACGGCATCTGCTGTCTGCTTTGGGCTTTTGATTTAAAATTTTGTTTTCAATTTCAATATTAAACTTTTCTCTTTGTTCAGTGCTGGCGTTTTTATTATAGTCTTTGATATCCTTAAAGCCCAGGCGTTTGGCCAAACGACCTTTGATGCGTCCGGTGTTGTCAATATTGCAGTCCCACATATACGGAACACCTACTGCCAGCTTGTTGCAAGGCACCGCACCCGATTTAGTAAAATGGAACAGATGTTCCCAAGTGGGATTGGCAAACCTATCACTATTGATAGGTTTGAAATGTCCAGTAGTTACATCATCAATGGTAATGCTCTTGACCCAGGTAAAGTTGTTTTGCAAAACAAAATGCTCACGAGCCACCTGTGCCACATCCATGCCAACCCACGGATCAATGTTGCTATACCCAACATTGAGCCAAAAGTGGCCATTGTCCTTGAGACAATGCTTTGCTGCCGCAAACACCTTGCTTAACCAATCAAGATATTCTTGCCGAGGCTTATTGTCTTTGTAAGTGCTGTAGGCAATGCCTAAATTATATGGCGGCGATGTGGTCACTATGTCTACGCTTTGTGGAGGCAATGCTAACATGCCATCCACACAATCTTGTAAGTGAATTGTATTTGTTTTCATACTTTATTTAAACAGATTCCATTAATGGTTTGAGATTTTTTCTATTAATCTTAATGGATCCAACAATAACATTTACATGAGAAAGATCTTCTTTAGCAAAACTAATGACACTTCGATTTGTGTCTGTTGTTTTAGCACTCCATGCGCTTTTGCATTTGCTCAGGTCTACCAGTGCAATGAATGCGTGGGTGATACGACCGTCAGCATCTACCTTAAACTTCTTCAACAGGTGGACGGGCGTCTTAGCAAAGCCGTTGCCTACCCAGCCGTTGCCTTCGCTGAAGCTGTTCTTGTCTTCAATGGACGTGCCGTTGAAGGCGTAGTCACTGCCGTTGGTTGTGTGTTCAGTGAAGCCAGGGAGGATCGCTTGTATGTGGCGCAGGAAAGTGTTGTTTAGTGGGCGAGCATAGTTCTTAGCAATCTCAACGGTCACTTGATCTTCGTTGGCCATTTCGGCTTTAAATGGGCGACCCCATGCTGTTTCGAGTGCAGGGATGCGAATCTCGTTGACTTCTTTAATTACTGCTGGCAGGACTTGTTGGATGGTTTGGATAAGGTCGTTCATTTGTTGCTCCTAATTTCAGTTGATAGTGTATTATAGCAAAATGGACGTTATTGGTCAACCTAAACGATTGCCCGTTGTTTGAGCCGGAGGCGTTCTCCCAACAACCGATGACCCAAGCGTCGGATGGTATCGGCACCGGCCTGTGGTGAGGCCTCGAACATGTCTTCAATGTCCTTGGCTGTGATGCCTTCTGTGGCTTCTACTATGTAGATCTCATAGTTGCGCTGGCTGTTGTATCTGGCTCGCAACATCAGGTGATTGAGATTGGGCAGCTGGGATTCAACCTTTTGACCTTTTAATGCACCCCATACTCGAGCCTGCTCGTCCTCGGTGATATCTGCTACCACTTCTAGACCGTTGCAGTCCCACATCACCACAAATTGGTGATTCATAAGCGGAACCTCTTCAGTACCTCACGACTTTCTTCAAGCCCGGTTATTTCCAACAGACCTTCCATGAATTCATGCATGAGTATCTGTTGCAGAGTTCGCACTTGCAGTTGGTCTGATTCTGACAGTTCTTCAAACCAAACTTCATATTCTTCTATGCCTTTGAGACCCCACATCTCTTCTAGTAGATTTACCTGATGACGATCAAGGTCTGTGATGGATATTTTCTTTTCCATGATCAACTCCATTTCAATTGATAAAAGGTTGCCAAGGCAGGATCCTGAAATCCAATGGTTACTCTTTTTTGGTCCAGGATCCATCTTTCAGTTCCGCCTACAACAATCGAATCCTTGGGCATCCACGTCCAAGTAAAATCTTTGTTTAATACCAATCCGCTGGCCCGCAATGCATGAGCCATCTCTATTGCCCGAACGGCAGTGGCACCTTCAAATACTACTTCGGTCCACATGCTCAAGGTCTTGTGATATATTCTTTGCGTATCAACATATCACAACTCGCCCAATCTCTAGTGTAATACAGCCTAGAATCATGTATGTCAAACTGATTGCAAAAACTCTGTCCATATCTCATGTCACTCAAGGCATCCCATGTGTATTGTTTTTGCCAACGTTCATATTCCGTTAAACTTATTGATATTTGAGGTTGGGGTTCTCGTGTCAATTCCCCCACCATGTTTGCAAAAACAGCATTTCCCATTGGGACTTTCTAGAGTTGGAATTTTATACTTCTACAGTTTTCAATTGCCATGTGCTGGCTTGATCTTCGTAGCCAATGTAACCACGCGGATTACAAACAACTCTGCAGGTGCCGATCATGTAGTCAAACTCATGATGAGTGTGACCATGTGTCCACAGTCGGATCTGCGGATGATCCAACATCAGCTCGCTCAGGTCTGAACTGTAAGCACCATTCACGATGACATCATCTTGATACTGTGGCTTGGTGCTGAGTTTGCTGGGCGAGTGATGCCCAACTACCACAAACTTACCTGCGGGATCGGCAGCCACAGCCTCACGGATCACAGTCAGCATCTCCCGGTGATCCGCTACAGAATCCTCTGGGCAGAACTTGGCATGACGATCGCTATTGCGGATCACTCTGTAGTCATTCATCATGCCACGGATACTGCTCAGTGTGCGTGGATCTTCCTTGTTCATGTCAGTCCACAAGGTGCCGCACACAAAGGTCACATCACCCAGTGTGATGGTTTCTTTTTCCAACACATGCAGGTTCTTCAAGTAACTCAACTTGTCTTTCAAATGTGGAATCGAGGTGGCATAATCACCGTTGTAGTGCTCATGATTGCCTGCGATGTAGATCACATGATCAAACTGTGAGGCACAGTGTTCAAAGAATTGGTGGTATCTATGGCTCTTGGTGTGCTCACCCACGAGATTATGCACATCTCGATCACCAAGATGCGCGGCCACACAGATGTCACCGCTGAGGATCAGCACATCAGCCCCATCGGTGTTGTTGATTTCCAGTGCGCCAAACTCCAGGTGGACATCACTTGCCAATGCTATTTTCATACAGTTGCTTTCAGTTGTTGCGCCACAGGGTCCTCTTTGATCAAGGCTGCTTCCTTGTGAGGATAGCGTTGTCGGAATCGTTCTTGCACTTCCGTCATGTTTCGCCCCATGCATACGAATTCTTTCGTTAGACTATTATAACACATAAACTGCCCGTCTACAGCCTCTATATCCAAAATAATCAACTTTTGTTTTACCATTTTATCCACAAACTCTTCCACCTTGTGATCTGTGTCATTGAACTCACGCCAGGCTCGGTAGATGTTGATCACTTGCAGAATCATCACACCAAGAACAATGCCAACGAAAACGGGTATAATAAAGTCTATCATGATGTAGTTATGCTTGACGGATTGATTCCATTGTGATCATCTTGCCCAGTTCGCGTTCGAAATCCAGTTCGTCTGGGATCACATAGTGGCGGTAGTTGGTGTCGTCTTTGCGGCGGTCGTAGTGCCGGAATGTGATGATCTTGCCACCAATCGCACTCATCACAGTGATATTCAAGCCTGCGTGGCCATCAATGCTATCACTGTTGCTCTGAACCGATAAGCCTCGGCGAGGTTTGATTAGAGAATTGGCTTCCATGCTGGTCAATCCTGTGCTGGCATTTTCCCAATCTTCTCTCACCCAACCGATGATCATCTTTTTAAACCAGTTCATGCTGCTTTCCTTTGTTTCAAATATTGTTCCCACTGGATCCATTGATTTCTCACCAAGAAGCCCCAATCGCGTTGTTTACGTCCGGGCATGAACAGGGTCCAGCAAGTGATGTTGGGATCTAGTTCAATCCTGTGATAGGTATTGGCTCGAGCTGTGCGGAAACTGCCTGCACCGCACCAGCGTGATACTTCACCATTCTTGCGTCCCTCAGCATCAAACGTGGGACGCCATTCCCAATAGCCGCCCCGCAAGATCAGCGTGGCAAATGACCAAGGATGATCATGCACATCGTCCGGATCTGACTTCAAGAACTTATGCACAAACACATTGAATGGAAATGTGTCACGATCTTTGAGGAACACATAATAGCGTTCCAGGTAAGGCTCGTCATCTAACCTATCACGGATCACGCGATAGCGACCCATGCGGGTAAAAAGTTGTTTGATCATCAATTGATTCCTTTACACCTGTATTATACAGCATCTTGATTTATTGGTCAAGAAAAACCCTGCACGGTGCAGGGTTTTTTGTGCAGGCCGACTGGGTGGATTAGACCAAACCAAGTGCCATTGCTCGGTAGCCAGCAGCCACGATCTTGCGGCTGGGCTTGCCAATCACATACTCGGTGACTTTGGCATGATTGCCAGCCACACGGCTGTTGGCATAAACTGCATAACCAGCAGCACGGATACGGCTGGCTTCAGCAGAAAGATTCTTCACGCCAAAACGCTTTTCAGCAGCAGCAGGAGTGAGTTTCTCGCCGTTGTACAAAGCAGAGAAGACCTTGAATGTTTTTGTCTCAGGATTAAAACGCATATAATTTACCTTTCATAGTGAATAGCTGTTGCGTACAGCATGTGACTATTGTATAACAATTGTGGCACAGTCACAACAGATTCTGGCAAAATGTCCTGATGTTTTGGCACGATGGTAAATACTTGTGCATAATAATAACGGCGTACATTATGTTACACACCATCACAACCATAACCAAAGAACTTGAGACCTTGATCAAAGATGATCCGGTGCGGCCTGAGATCCCAATGTCAGATCGCATCAACACCAACAGCAGGATCTATCTATTGAAAAATGGAGACAACACCTCGGCTGTGACCTGTGTTAAATTCCTCGAGTCTGTGCCTGCTGCTGTGGAGGACATGGCTGGATTAATAGAAACTGCCACCACAGCAGTGTTCTACACCATCTGGAGTTATGCGGCTGGCGCAGGGCGTACCTTGATCCAAGAAGCACAAAAGAGTATCAAAGAGGAATTTCCTGACATACAGACCTATGTGACCCTGAGTCCCAAGACCGAGATGGCCCGACGTTTCCATCTCAAGAATGGTGCGTCGGAACTGCGTGAAAATATCACCACCATCAACTACATCTATAAGTAATGTTGCTCGTGTAGCATTCTGCCAAAGGCATAGGGCAGTTGGCAGATTACACACACATACACAGGAGAAAAACATGAGCAAAACACCTTACGAGATTCGTCTCGAAATTCTCAAAATGGCCAACGAAATCCTCGTGACGCCAGTCTTCCAAAAACGCCAAGCACTTAGCGACGAATACCATTCCAAGCTGACAGATGCCAATCGTGGAACAGTGGCTTACCCAACCTTGCCAGATTTTCCGTCCAGCACGGACATTGTGGCCAAGGCCGAAGAACTCAAAAAGTTTGTAGACGCTGCATAAAAAAAGCCCCGAAAGGGGCTTTTTAGTTTGTGCTATTGGAGATTACTTCTTAGTGAAGGACCAATAGATCATTGCCAGAGCAGCCAATCCGACCAGTCCTTGGCTGCCCAGGGCACCCACGAATTTGATCACACTTGCGGTGACATCGATTGCCAGGAATGGAACTGCGGCTCCGAACAGGATCTGCAGAATCACGCCAGCGGCGATCAGTTTGATACCGATATCGATGATACCGTTTAGTAGGCCTTGGGCCTTTGACATTACATTGTCCATAAAATAAACTCCTTTGTAAAGCACCCTTGTTAGTGTGCTGGATTTTATTTAAGATTTATTACAGCAATCGTGAATAATACCCAGGATTTCTGGGTGATTTTTCATTAACGGCTAAGTGAATCACTTGTGCCATGCGCCTTCATAACAATGTCGCATTTCATGGCCTAGGTTGGCCAAGCTGGTGATACGCTTGGTGTATATGACACAGGTCTTTGGAGTGAATTTGGCACAGCCTCTCAGTTCACCATCACCGGGATTTTTGGGTTTGCCAAAACAGGCCTGCTCCAGATCCTCCACGATGATCCATTGTATGTATTTTTGCACATGCTTCGGCTGTGTCTTGAAGACCAAGTCACCTTCACCGGGCAGTAATACATCAGCCTGGGCGGCACCCACACTGAACAACAATGCCATTAGTATTAGCAATCGCATGCTTACTTCTCCTGATCTGTTTTGGTTTTGGTCAAACTAAATGTTCCATCCTCATGCACATGCCATTGCAAGGCATCGCCAATCTCCCAGCCCAGCTCATCACACATGCCTTCGGGAAAAGGCATCACAAGATCTCCAGTTTCGGGATCTTCAATCAAGGTCACGATATGGCTCATACTATTTTTCCTAACACACCGTAGATCAGTCGATCCAGTTCTGTTTGATAGTCTGGGTTGCCCAGGCGTCGCTTCATCCAGATTGAGTCTAATAGTGCTCGCATCTCATCAGCATCCACACCTTTGGTATTGTAGTCCAGACCACGGTTCTCCAACTCTTCGATCAGGTCGTCGGTTTCAAACTCAGACATGTCCACATCAACTTCCACTTCTGTGTAAATGGTTTTATACATTGCTTTCTCCTTGTTGAACAATTTCTACCACGCGGTATTTACTGCGCGGATAGTTTTCTTGCAGCCATTCGATCAGGCCTGGTTCCCAGGGCAAGACCACACTTTCATAACGGTTGGTGATGTATTTGATCATCGCTTTAATCCTAATGCCTGCCGACCCGGAGTCTGCGCATCTTTGTTCTTGCTTGTTTTGAATGCATGGCAACATTTACACAAGGTCTGCAAATTTCGTTTTCTGTTGTCACTGGGATCACCGTTTTTATGATCTACATCCAACATACCATTCCAGTATATGTTAGTTGTGCATTTAAATCCTAAAAAACCGGAAACATTTTCGCAGTAATCTTTACGATGCCGAAGATAAGGATGCCAGCTGGACGTTTGATGTGCTTGACAGATAATTTTACCGTGACGCACACGCCACTTACATGTGCCATCATCGTACTGGTAGTCAAACTTGGCATCATTCTCACAACCGTCAATCTGACACTTGGGTCTCTTGGCCCATGTTGTGATGCTGCCAAGATTCGTGTGTCTGCTCATCATTCACCTCCATATGTACCATACCGTTGAAGATACCAACTGAATGCTAGGCCAACAGTCAGTTCCAGCGCATACAGCCCTGTGATTGTGCAAAACACCACCCAGGCCATCATGCCACGCTCTTCACATGCTTGCAGTCGCCACGGAAACGAAATCCCGAACAGGTGCAAGCATACTCACCACGTACTTCAGTGACTTTGTAGACATCGCCCTTGCTGCCTTGTATCTCCCACACACGACCTTCGGGCGCAGGCGGTTGGATACTGGTCTTGAACTGCACAGGATTGAGGACGAATTTGCGTCCGCGGATGTCGACGCGGATGGGTGACTTGAACATCATGGGCTTGCTCTCGCCCTGTGGCACATAGGCAAACATCTTGCTCTTGGCATCGTCCATGAGATACACATGGTTAGGTGCAAAATCTTTCCACTCTGTGATTTCAGCAAACCATTTCATCCGTTGCTCCTTGTTGCAATGAGTGAATTATAGCAGGTCAGCCATTATTGGTCAATTGATTTTGCCAACTTCAGTTGCGAGTTCTGCTGCATTCCACAACTGATCTTGTGGAACTGAGTGTTGCTGATATCCCACAATCACATGTTCTAAGTAAGACTGGCTGGGCGGAGCATAACCGTTGCCAGGTTGCATGTGATACACATAGGCCAGCACTATGCGACTGCCCATGGCCACACGTTGTTGGCTGCGAGTGTAGTAATCAGGATAACCTTCCAGCCAATCCAGAGCTGTGAGATCTTCAGGATCCATATCCCACAGCACACCATCCACATAACTGCCTGATTCAGCAATCACGTCAGCATGGTGCGAAAATCTGAACACATGATTCAGCAGGCGAGCATGGCCCAGGCTCTGAGCAGAAGGGCACCGACCAGCCATGCTGTCGGCGTTGGTATTCATTCCATAGGCAAAATATAACATAGGGTTATTATAGCACAGGATGCATTAATGGTCAAGTTCTTTCAGTCAGCACACGATCTGCCAGGCCATAGGCCACTGCTTCTGTGGCGCTCATAAAGAAATCACGCTCCATATCCCGCTGGAATTCGGCATAGGTCTTGCCTGCGGTATTGTGTCTCACGTATATCTCTGTGAGATACTCTTTCATCTTTTGGATCTCCAGGGCCTGGATCTGGATGTCTGTGGCCTGGCCCCGGGCACCACCTGATGGTTGGTGGATCATGTGCCGAGCATGTGGCAATATATGCCGTTTTCCTTTGGCTCCTGCTGTGGCCAGCAACGACCCCATTGACGCTGCCTGCCCCATGACAATGGTCTGGATGTCGCATTTGATAAACTGCATGGTATCATAGATGGCCATGCCCGCGGTCACACTTCCGCCTGGTGAGTTGATGTACAAGCTGATGTCTTTGTCAGAGTTTTCACTTTCCAAAAACAGCAACTGGGCCACGATCAAGCTGGCCGAATGTTCACTCACTTCGCTGTCCAACATGATGATGCGATCTCGCAACAGTCGGCTGTAGATATCATAACTGCGTTCGCCCTTGCTGGTTTGTTCTAAAACGATTGGTACTAGATTTGACATACGGATCCTTTATAATGTCATAAGTATAACATCATTCTACTGAAAACACAATGCGCGACATACTCAATTTACTCGATAACTTACTGATGGAAAAAAGCCGCGGCTTGTTGTACCGCGCAGCCGGTGATAGTTTTTTCCAAGGATCCAAAGACAATCCCACAGCGGAAATCGTTTTTGATCGAGCTGATTATTTCCCCAGCATGCCCGGTAAGTATGCCAACTATGAAGAAATGGCTGCTGCTGCACAAGACATTCTGACGCAATATCCCGATGTGGCCTGGAGCAACAAACCCACCCAGGCCAGCAAGGCATTTGCCATACTCACATTCAACGGTCCAGCAGCTGGGCAGAAAACATATTTTGGTAGATTTTTCAACGAGATCAAGCCCGACATGGCAGGGTTCTGGAAGAACTCCGAACTGCCTGGTGGTTGGCAGTTGAACAAGGCAGTGAGTTTAAAAGGCGCATATTACAAGTTGAAACCTGCTGATCTGTTTCCGGCAAATTCAACCTTTGCCACACCAGCAGACACTGTGGCTGCCATGGGCACAAGGCCTGGCACCACCCCAGATCAACTGGCCAACATCGACAAAACAAGACCGGGCATGGATCAACTGCTGACTGGCGCGTTGCCAGTGTTTGACAATGTGGGAGATATGGCCACTGCTGTGCGTGATGACTTGGGTGAGACCATTGGCCCTATTGCGCTGATCCAAGGCATGAACATGGGTGCTGGTGCCGAAGCTGCACGAAAAGACATACTGGGCCGCGATGGCAGTTTTGAAGGCAGTGCGATCAACTTTCCAGCAGACAAAAACAACGGCTTGGTCGATAGCTATCTGTTGCACCCAACTGGCGTGGAGATTGGCATCAGCAGCAAAGGCGAAAAAGGTGCCAGTGCATCTGTGAAGAATATCAGTGATGGTGTGACCACAGCACGACAAAAAGGCATGGACCAGCTGCTGGATCAGTATGCTCCTCAGGTGGAGATCATTGAAAAAATTGGCAAGCTGAGTGCTGTGGATTTTCCCATCGTGTATGGCATAGAGCAAGGCATCATTGACCCTGCCACTGGTCAGGAAATCAAACAATTGATCAAGACCAATGGCACCAGCCGAAATCCTACCATACTGAATCTCATGAGTGATATCAAAGCCAAGACCGACAATCCACGCTACAATGTGGGGTATCATGCACTGGCTGCGCTGGCTCGTCGAGTGGCAAAAAACATCAACGCCGATCCCAAGTTTGGTGAAGCCTGTTTGAAATTTTTAAATTCCAGTCCTATCATCCAGTTGCATCTGAATGGGTCGGAAAAACCTGACAGCTACAAGGTCACAGGATTTACCAGCAAGTACCCACCAGACTTCCGTGGTACTGTGGGGTTGGATGCCACCAAGGTATATTCAGCCACGGGCATAATTGGCCGTGTGAGTTTCAGCTACAACGGTGGTGGCAACAAAGATACCGACGTTGATACTTCTGCTGAACCCGCGGCCACTGATACTGATTCACTTGATGACAAGATGAAACAACCCAGACTAACTGGTCCCGGTGCCAAAGCATCTAGAGCTGCTGCTGCGCCCAAAATGGACACAGCTACCACAGGTAGAGCCAAAAGAAAAACTAGATAATCACATCATACATCTATAAGTAGAGTATGAAAACAGTGATCATTCTATACATGCCCGGGCATGCAGGAAATTTTGTCTCTAGATTGTTTTCACTTGGTCCAGAAACCATGCCATTGATACGACAGCAATTGATGTCGGAGTCCATCGACCATGGCACGGAGATCCCCGACTCATTTGATAGATTCACAAACTATCGATTTTCAACAGTGTTGGATGAGTTTGATTCCTGGCAACAATTCCATCGGGCATATGCTGACCACAAAGATTATGTGAGTTATCGATTGCTCAATGTGTTTTGCAATCAGAAATATTCTCGCATAGTGTTTCCGTTACATCCGTATGAATTTGGTAATGATTTTTATGGTATTGATAGAACTGAACTTTATTATGTTGATCTTGACCTTGCCCACTGGGGGCAATGGGTAGAAACATCTCGACAAAAATTACACTTTGAAGATCGCCCCAATGAGCGGAAAGATTTTGAAGAATACAAAGATTCTTACAACATGAAACCTATCAATCTTTCTCTGCTGCTACAAAGTGAGCAGGCATTTTTACAAGAGTATGACCGTGTTTGTCAAGAGATGAACATCACGCCCGATACTGATCAGGCCCTGGCACTGCGCACAGATTGGTATTCAAGTAGGGTAGCATGATGTATGTGATATCCCGACCGCCAACTGATGACTGCACTTACCATTGGTTCAACCCCTTGATGGATTCTGTTGGCGGAGATGTAGAATCCTATTACATGTGGAGTGGGTACCCGTTGATTGTTGATAGATTCTTTCAAAATGCCAATTGTGATTCCCCGTTGATCGTTGTTGGCATAAAAGATCTAGTGGATCTCTGGATGTCATTCAATTGGTGGCATGAAACTCAGACCTCGGGTGCTGCCAGTATAGATGGATTTGCAAGACGACACCCCAATTCCAATATCGTCATATTCACCAGCGTAGAAAATCTGGATCACGAAATACAGCAGCCCAATGTGCATGTTGTGCCGTGGGGCGGTGACTGGGTAAATCAACAAACCGGATACACGACCCTGGATCCAGTGCTGGATAAAAATCTTAACAGTAAGCGATCATTCATCTGCCTAAATCGACACATAAGACCGCATCGATTGATCACTCTGAGTTATCTACTGGGCGGAGGATATCAGGACCATGGAGTGATTTCCTATTTGAAAAATCCCAGAAGCAATCCTGATGTGTTGTTAGACAATGTGAGCTGGGAGTTTGGACTAGAGCATGATTCAATTAGAACCCAAATACTCAACGGGTTCGATCAGATCAAGACCTATAAGGAATTTGATAATGATGATTATCACATATATGAAAGATACGGGGCAAAACAAAATGACAACATAGGGAATTTTAACAACAGATTACGACCCATGTATCGCAACAGTTTTGTAGAAATAGTAACAGAATCTACTTTTGCCGAGCCATCATTCGCAGTCACTGAAAAAACAGCACACAGTTTCTTTGGCTGTAATTTTCCCATTATCTTGGGTGGCTGCGGCATTATCTCACATCTTAGAGAACTGGGACTTGATGTGTTTGATGATGTGGTTGATCACAGCTATGATCAGATTGTCAATCCATTTGATCGCATAGTACAAGCCATTGAGTCCAACCGTCGATTGCTTGTGGATACTGACCATGCCAAGCAAAGCTGGATACAATGCCAATCAAGATTTGAAAGTAATGTCACAGTAATGCGCAACATCTATTCCTGGTACGAGCATCGCGCCAAAACAAAGTTTGATCAGATACTGACCAGGCTATCGAGATAGATCAGCAATACGATCGCAAACCTGCAATTCCAGTGCTTCTTCGGCACTGAGCCATACATCATTGGGCGGCAATAGTTTCTGCCGTATGACATCTTCTTCTAGACCGGTGCATTTCACGTAGTGCGCCATCATGCGTTTTTGTGTGAGTTCAAACTCACGCATGGTAGCAAACAGCTCATGTGCCTTGCCATCGCTGCCCCAACTGAACTGATGACTCAGAATAGCAGTATTGGGAGTGAGCACTCTCAAGCCTGGCGATCCTGCCAAAAAGATCAACAACCCTGCAGAACTGATCTGTCCCAGGCCCACAGTGCTGATGGGTATGGTGCTGGACCGCATGACGTCAATCAGGGCAAATGCGGCAGCTAGATCACCGCCTTCGGAACAAACGGTCAAGATCAGTTCTTTGCGACGTTTTTTATTCACAAAGTTCTCATGCATGATCCATTCAATCACTGGCTTGATATTGTCGTTTTCCACTGGACTCATGAGCACAAACATGCCATGAGCATGCAAGTGCTGAGCATGAGTCCAGGTGCTGGTATCCAGTTCTGCAGCCATATTTCAGACTGTTATTGCTGGGAGTCTAGCTCTTTGAACGCTTCGTTACCGCGAACAACTGATTGTTCTTTAAGGCGCAATTGATCCTTGCGATGCTGCAACAGGTTAGCTTCGCCAACAGGCAACACCACCAAGGCATAGCTGCGGAAACGGCTGCCTTCGGCCACACGTTTGACTTCCTTGATTTCTACACCAGTGATATCTACACCAGGACACATGGATTTGATAGCCAGCTCGGACATCTCGTTAGTAGCATCAGTAGTGTCCTGCATGAACATCTTGGCCTGTTGGCTGACCTTACCACCTGCAGCCATGCAGATCTTGCCATATGCAAACAGTTTGGCCTTGTAGTCTGCCATGCTCATGTCCGAACTCACAGCACTACCATTGGCATATACTGCCGTTTTGCTAGTGGGCAATTCGCTCATCCAGCTGGGAGCCTTAGAGATAGACTTTTCCACGTTGGACTCGCGCTTGGTCTCAAGTGCAGCCGTACGTTTTTCGTAGTCGTCTTTGGGAGTGCTAGAACAAGCTGCGATCACAGCCACGATAGGTAACAATACAAAAAGTTTTTTCATTTCCAATTTCCTTACTTAGATTTAATCCACTCACCTGCTTTGCTGAGATCTTGGCCCGCGCCACTGATTGCTCCGCCTAGCGTTCCACATGCGGTCATTGACAGAGCAATGATCACCCCTAACACCAATTTCATAGGATACTCCTAAAAAGTTACGATAACGTATTGTAGCACAAAATGCCATTGTTGTCAATCAGAATTTGTCAACAACCACCCAGATATCATCCTGTACCTGACAGATGATGCCTTGGAACGATTGGATGTCTCGACCATTCCAGGCCGGTTCCAGGAACATACGACACTGAGCGCCGTTGTGCCAAAAACGGTTAGGGTAATCCGGATGTGGTCGGAATTGGTGTAATGGTCCCATGGTACCCGGATTGGTACGTTTGAGACTATCCAATTCCGGATTATCCGTGCAGATCATGGTTTTTTCACTTATGGCTTGGGTACGTCCTACTCGCTCTCTCACATCATCTTCTGCAATTTTTACTGCACGGGCACAGGCCTCTTCTCTCGGTTTGTCACCGGGCCAGATGTATTCACCAAACGCGCTGTGCCAGTCCGCACCAATCCTCACACGAAATGTAACCATACACTTCTTATTGCCACCCATGGTAGGAACCACTTCGGGACGAATGGTACTTCGTTCCACAATGGTAGCTGTGGTGCGACTCACTGTACGATCATTTAACACACATTCAGCAGTGGCCAAGCTGGGCAACAGAGCCAAAATCACAGCAAGTTTTTTCATGGGCAATTCTGCTCCAATAGCAACAGATGGTTGTTGATACGCACGTTGATGTCTCCGTTTTGTATGTCTTTGAGATGTTGAAATCTGTCCGGATCTGTGTATTTCATAAACGGATTGAACGCTACATCCAAGCCTGCTAGCACCCGTTCGTCTCGAGTCTGCCGCATACTCTGCAACATGGCCACCTGTTCTTGTTTTTTGCTGCAACTTCTTTTGAAATTGTTCAATGCCCAACTATCCATGGGCATCCGATCAATCCTGTCAGACACTGAAGTTGACGCACAGCCACTAAACAGGCTGACAAACATAACGCAGATGCCAGATACGATGACGGATCGGTGCACGGGCATTTTCATATGATTCCTGGCTTTCGAAGGGTTGACGTGGAATTTTCAATTGCGATTCTAGCCAGTTGATGATGACCACACGGTTGGTGCAATCGTTGGGCATGACTTGCACTGCCTGGGGCGGCCGTTGTGCCAAGGGCATGGCACAGCCCGACATGGCCAAAATCACGGGCAATAGATATTTCATGCTTGTTTCTTAGAGTCTTCCACCCGGGTATTGATGCAGGTGCCTTCTAACACAGTGTATTTGCCCTGATTAGCTGTTTCGGCTACCTCCAGCATGTGGATCTTTTGACTGTCAATGCTGGCTCTGCATTGTGCCTCTGACCGGTAATGAGTCTGGGCCTGCATGAAATTGCAGTTGCCATTCATGCATATGAACAAAACGGGTATGAAAATTTCCATCATGGTGCAGTTCCTTATGTGTGTATTGTAGCACAAACCCAATTAATGGTCAAGTCCCAATGTGTCGGGGCCATGATCCAGCCGATTCTGCCAAAAGTCACAGTAAAAGAACGCATCCGGGTCAGTGATGGTGACTTCGAGATCTGCGTGATGGATGTCGTAGTCCGTGAAGTTGTGATCTCGGTCATACACACGGAACATGGTCTTGCCCATGACCGAGATCAAGTGTCCTGTTGCACCGCGGGCTGATATGGGTTTCATTCTTAAAATCTCCGTATAAAGTCTTGTGCTCTCTGATTACCCAGCAGGGCGAATACACCTATCCACGAGACTATTACAACTCCTAGCCCTGCTGCTATCATGGCCAAATACAGCGGAGAAAGAAGCACTAATACAATAATCTCGGCTTGTGTCATGCTACTGCCCTATCATAAGGATCGCTGGTGTGTTCGTTTTTCAAGATCAACCACACTTCTGTTTTGGTATCGTAGATCAACTTGGCCTGTTCCAGTGCAGTTCTACGATCGTCATTGCTCATGCCAATCCATTTGTTCACACGATCATAACTGCCGCGGGCTTGCACGGGCATATGATTGAGCATCCAGCCTGCAAGATTTTTCAGTGGGTCTATTCTATTGCCAGGGTGGCTACTCACCATGGCACTCACAAAGTCATTGGCAAACACCGCGGTGTAGAAACTGCCCGGCGGCCAGCCATTCACCAGATAGTCACTCACATGCTGGCTGTATTCTTGTTCCACATCCCACAGTGAGAAGGTGTGTAGCAGACGGTTTCGACTGTGGTCAGACAGTTGCATCATGATTTACCTCTTGGAGTTGGTCGGGAATGTTTTCTGTATCGCCGTCTTTGGCAAAGACAAATCCCAAGCCCAACATAGTTTCAGTTTCTACAGCAGTGCAGTTGCCACGGAAGATGAAAATCCTGCGAGTGAGATCGTCTTTAGAATAATAGATCCTGTAACTCACTCGGGGAACATTGAGTTCGGCCGCAAGTATGGCCATTGAGATCTCATCACCCCACTCTTCAGTGACGGATTCACGCTGTTGTTCATATACGAAATCTTGCATGATGATTTACCTCTTGGGTGTATTATAGCACAGGATGGCAGGCCCGGTCAACCGCTGCCTCAGCATCCCGCTTGGCAGTTGGGCCCACATGGTGCCAAGGGTAGCCGTGCAGCACCGCCACCCAGCCCGGGGCGCGATTACGGTAGTAGGTGGAGGCTTTGATCAGGTAGTGCATGGTGGTGTTATTCATCAAATCCAAAATGTTTCAGCACATATGAACCAGCACTGTGCCACTCATGTTGGTTGATGGTGGCGATGTCGGCACATTCACGCACAATCAACTGGGCGAACTTTTCTGTAAACTCTTTAGGCAAATTAAATTCCACATGGTCAGGAATCGCCTCGATGGCCTCAGAGATAAGTTTTTCTATTCGTTCGTTCATAGTTCAACTCCTCAAGGCAAATATTGTTTGAACACTCGTAATGCTCGACGATACAAACGCTGACCCCGAGCATCCATCTCTACATAGCGATGTGGCTGTCGCCCCAGATGCCCGGTATTGCTCCACCATTCATAATTCTTTGTTCTGGCATAAAATTCAGCAGCCACATGAGCCTGACGACAGGTCTTGGAACTGGTGTTTTTCCAGCCCCCGAGCACGCTGGCAGTTCGAACAGTGATCTTCAGGCACGGCACCTCTCGCACAACGGTTTTCATTGTTCATCACTCCTTAACATCATAACTGCTGGCACCGTGAACCTTCATCAGGTGTTCTGCTAAAAGCACAGCATTTTCTCGGGTAGTAGCAAATACAGGGTAAAAACTAATACTAGCTTGATATTCATTGCTGGGGTTCTCCCCCAACTGATTAAAACTCAAATTTACCACAAACTCTTTGAGAGTCATTCTTCAACTCCTTGCGTCAAACAAAAACAAATTCTCTAACCCAATCAAATCGGGTCTCAGCAGGAACCCACTTGAAGTGCTCACGCTTGCGATCAGCCTTTTCAAAGTCCATGCAGATCATAACCCATCCACGGTCAGAGCTGAAGCCCACGGTGTCAGCAACCCGCACCACTTCGACCATGCGGCCGTCTGTCATCTTTGCTACCATAGTCATCTTGTGCTCCTTTCTGCGTATGTGTGTATTATAGCAAATGGGCAATTTCCAATCAACCGAATTTGCCAACTTGAGTTGGAAAAATCCAGTTATTCTTCAAACTTTTGTTTGACGTGTTTGGGACGGCGACGATACTGGATTTTGCTCTGTTCCGCACGATGACGGAATGGGGTGTCGCGTGAGTATAGTTCCACAGCACGACGGCGCTGTGGAGGCAATTGAATAACAAAACTAGTTGGTTTCATTGCATTGCTCATAAAAAAATCCGGTACATGCTGTATTATAGCACGGACCGGATTATGGGTCAACCATCGGGATCTAGCTCATGAGTCGTCGTGCGCCTTCATGATCACCCATGGCTGCTAGATGCATGGCAGCGCGGGCACGTCCAAAATTTTCCAAGAATTGATAGATGGCCGTTAGTATTTTCATACCATCCAGCCCTTGTTTCTGGCCGAATACATCAGCTCAAACTTGCGTTCCAATGCTTCCACCTGCGCGGTGCTGGTGGGATTGTGTGACAAGATGTACTGCTCCAGTCTAGTTCCATAGTGCTGCGGCGCGGTGAACCAACTCAAGAATCTTTTGAACATGTTATGCTCCTTTGGACTTTCCGTTGGCCTGATATGCTTTCATGATACCTTCGCCAAATTTACTGTAATCAAACTTAGCAGCTTCACGCATGGCCTTTTGAGTTTCTTGCATGATTTCTGTGGCTGCGTCTGTGGTAGCCTTCATGGCCTTCTTGGTGTATTCGGCCTGTGTGTCGATGAAATGATTCATGGACTCGGCGATGTGCTCGTTGGTGACGAAAGTCTTGACGAATTGTTTTTTACCGTTTTGAACGGTGTCGATTAGTGTGTCTGCTGTAAACATGGTTTCTCCTTAGATAAGCAAGCGAACTATAGGACCCGCCCTGTGCAGCATCCTATGTTCTATTGTAGCATTATTTATGCTGCGTTGCAACATAAATCTATTTTTTCGGTGGTATTTTGTGAGATTTTTTTCCGAATAACTGGTCCGTTATAAATAAAGCATAGGAGACACCCATGTTCAAGAAAATCGTTGAATTCTTTACCGGAAAGAAACCAGAAAGCAGCCATGCTCATCCCCTGGATGCAGTGACCACGCCCAATGTGCCTCAAGCACCATACAAATTGGAACCACCTGCTGATATGACACCGATTCCATATGTTCCGGCCAACGAGCCACCCCGGTGTGCTTGCGGTCGTAGTTCTACAGGATACTGTGTTGGCCTACACAAACTGTCACCCGAAGCCTGGGCCAGCCATCCTAACAATCCCGACATGGTTGGAAAAATTCTAGCAGAACCAGCTCGCCCTGAAAAGAAACCTCGCAAGCCTGCTGCTAAAAAACCTGCTGCAATCAAAGCACCTGCTAAACCACGAGCCAAGAAGACTCCACAGTAAAACACTAGGTTTTCTTTCTCCCAACCCCACTTAAATAATAGTGGGGTTTCTTTTTGGCCTCAAAAATAATAGGGAGAACCACATGTCAACACAAGAACATGATATTGAAGCACTAGTTAAAGATGTAAAAGAATTACGAGAGACTCAGATGGCTGCTGCCAGTAAAGGTGGCCTGGTTGAGAAGATAACCTTTGCAGGAATACCCATCATGTTTTCATGCATAGTATATCTCATGACGGCATTGAGTGCAGCCAGTCATGATCTTACTGTGCTGCAAAGCAAAATCAATGTGGTGGTGAGTGCTGAGAACAAGGCCATTCCGCCTCAAGGCACCACCATTGAGATGGAAAAGATCAAGGAAGAAGCAGCACTGGCCCGAGCAGCAATGACCCTGGAGCGTGTGAAAGATTTTGCTGCCCTGAGAGAAGAATCAGCATTGAGCCGAGCAAAAATCCGTGAAGACTCGGCCTTGGCCCGTGCAGATTTGGATAGCCGCATTGATTTACTTGAATACAAAGTATTTGGCAAAAGATAAAGGCCATGCATCATGGCTAACACTGTGTGGTCTATTGTTATCATCAGTGCGGGAATTGTGTCCCCGGTTATACAACAGATTGGAAGTTTTCAGGATGAGGCTGCTTGCCAGCGAAGTCTGGCTGACCTGAAATCTCAACTGCCTGTGCTGCACAAAATGGTATGTGTGCAGTATCCAGAACCTCCTCCTCCCCCACCACCTCCCCCACCACGACCTAATTCACAATCCGTCAGTAGCAAGGATGCGAAAAAATGATAGATCCTTTCACAGCCTTTGCTCTAGCACAGGGCGCAGTGGCCGGTATCAAACAAGCCGTAAAACTGGGCAAAGATATCAACGGTCTCATACACGAATTCAGCAGTTTCTACAAAGCAGCGGATGAACTGCATCACTCGGCTACCAAGGCCAAGATAGAATCTATCCGCATGAGCACAGCGGAGATCAATGCTCGGGCACTAGAGTTGGCCATGCAATCAAGAGCCTTGCGAGCACACGAAAAAGAACTCAAAGACATCTTGTTTTGGTCAGGCAATGCTGATGTGTATTATGAGATGCAGGCCGAACGCCGACGCATGATGGAAGAACGTCAAGCTGAAGATCGACGCATTGAAGAACAAAAGCAAAAAGACCGTGAAGCCAAGGCACAGGCCATGATGGCCACATTATGGATGATGGGCAGCTTATGCATCGTGATACCGCTTTGCACCATCATGTTCCAACTGATCACTGTGAAACATCTATGATATCAACATGCGTGTGAGCCCTACACTATCGATAGCAACGAGCAAGATGTAGTTAGATAGCATTCCAAAAGATCTACGGCTATAGGCAGCCCAACCATACATGCAGCACTGACTGATAAAAATAGGATACAGGATAACCAGAGGCGGTGTGGGTACAGTGAGCGCCATAGTGATCGAGCATCCGATACTGATTGCCCAAGCCGTAGTTTCCACGACAAAACGAACAGGGTATGCTCTATAGTCATTTTGGATCCAGGTGGTGATGTTGGCAAAAAAACTATGCACCGATCTTTTGCTCATACAATTGCTGGCTGGCCAAGTTCTTGCCTTTGGCTTCCACCTGGATATCCCAATCTTTGCTGAATGTCAATGCCCAGTCATTCACAGCTGAGTTCCAAAGAAAGTCCGAATGGGCTCGAAGTTTCTGCTTACGGTATCCGCGGTCAAGTAGTTGTGCGAGATCTGGTCTAGTTCCGGTATCGTGATCCACCAGAACATCTTCACGACTAACACTGTAGTGAAGAGCAGGACGAGCGTCACGCCAAGACTCCACAACACGACGCGACCTAGGGTCGTCAGGAGTGATGTATTCTCCTGTGCGGATCCAGTGGTGGTGGATGTCCAGCGTAAGAGCACAATGCTCAGCCACAGCCAAAGTAACGTCGATACCATTTGTCATCTCATCATTCTCGATGGCGATTAGATTCCTGGCCTCGGGCGAGAGTCTCCCTAGAGTACGCAGGAATTTAGCGGGGCCACCTTTACCGCTCAAATGCACATTTATCTTGAAACCGTGATCATGCCAGCCAGCGCCATAGCCCATCCAACGAGCCATGTCTGCGTGGTATTCAAATTCCAAGATGCTGCGTTCCACAATCTCATCTGCTTCCGACGCCAGCACACAGAACTGTCCGGGATGGAAGCTGAGTCGCACGCCAAGTCTACGAGCAGTTTCGCCCACAGGAGCAAAGATCTTCTCACAATGGTCTTGTATCTCTGTGCGCTGCCACCAGTCGATCCAGCTAGGTTCAGTATAGCCTTGCAGCATTTCGCTGCCCAGTCGCACCATTCTACGACCTTGGGGCAGAGTGGCCACACGCTCAATCAATCTCACTGCCGCAGCAGCATTGTGATTCATGATGTCCCACTGACGCTGATCAGCTTCGTTGGGGTGTTCGCGTAGCCAGCGCATGGTGGTTGATCGGCCGTTAAGTTCACGGTCCACAGCATTGACTTTCATGCCACCAGTTTCACTTGGGTCATTGAGCCACTTGCAACAAAAACCAATTTGGGGTATAGTCATGTGTGTATTATACACGATTTACATATGTGTGTCAATGGATTTTTGCGCCAATGCCACATTAGCTTCGGATCAAATCCAGTGTTACACAATGGAATCCACCACCCAGTGTTCTACTGTGGCGCAACTGCAACGGAATCACCTCGAACTTGTAACTCTTCAAGGTCTTGATCAATTCGGTCTGAGCTTGGTCCACAATCACTGTGTTTGGATTGACCACCAACATGTTCATACCAATCCATTTTGAGGCATATGGATATTGATAAAAATCCTGAGCTACCACATCTGTGATCCAGATCTTGTGCCAGCCATCAAATACCCGGGGCACCTGATCAAATGTTACTCTGCTGGCATTCAGCATGACCAAGCCTTCTCTCAGGGCCACTATGGTGCTGTCGATATGCACACCTGAATAGAAATTGCATAGTTCTATTTTCACATCTAGAAACTGCGCACACATCCAGTTGTAGGCTGCACGGTTGCCCGAAGGTGATTCCAAGAACAACATACGATCATTCAATCTCAGCACATTGGCAGCATCCATTACCATGCCTTCGTTCCTGGGCATGAACAAGTATCGGTCTGCCTTGTCTACTATGTCATGATAGCATTGTAATTCCATATCTCTGCAGGGATACATCATGGCAGGATCTACCATGGTATTGCCGTAGATCAAAAACCTATCTCTGGGGCAGTAATTGTACATGCCATCATGTACTTGAAAATTGAAGGGTGCGGGCCGCACAACTTCTACACCAAGCTGTTGTAGTGTGGTGGCTAATTGATCCAGATCTTCGTTAGCTTCTTGTATGATCCATTCAGGAACCGGACCCGATGGTACAGGTGTTTCTTTCCAGGTAGTTTTTTCACTTTCCTTGTTGAACACCAGATCATGCCGGGGCCAATTGGCATGTGAAGCTGATCCTACCATGATCTTTTTCAGAGTGCTCCATTCGTTCCAGCTTGATATCATAAGTGCCCTGTGATCTGTAGTGTGTATCTAGGTTCTGTGCCCATGTTGGCTGCCAGATGTGGAGTGTCATAATACCACTCTACCACATCTCCGGCTCGCCATCCGGTGTATGGTTTTTCTTTGAATTCAGCATAGTGCCCTGATTTCCAGTCTTCGAGATAAACTATTGCTCTACGTATAGAAGTCTCTTTTCCTTGAAGATTGAATAGTTCCACATACTTTTTGTAAAGGTCTTGGTGCATGGGCAGTATGGTGCCTGGACACATGCGGTAGTAACTGGTGCCAATATCCTTCCATCCTCTTTCGGCAAATATCTTTATAAATTGATCATTGAACCGTGGCTGCGGTCGGCGCATATCGCACATGTCGCCAGTGAATCGGTTCTCAAATCCCAACGCCAGCCACCTTTGCAGGTTGTCTGGATCATTGAATTCTTCATTCTCATATGCCAGATGCTTGAACTCATCATCCCAGAATTTAGGGATAGGATAGTATCTAAGTAGGATTGCGGGTGTTGCCATAATGGATCACTGTGATACCGTTGGCGGTCTGATTCAGCTTGCGCCAAGGATCTACAATAATGCTGCCGCCTGGTATTGCACAATAGGGTTGGGTGTCCAGTTGATCGCCGGTGTATTCGTATGTGATCTTGCGATTGTGTGCCCACAGCACCACATGAGGTCCTTGCAATTCTGCAACCACATCTGCAGGATCATCTGCCATGGGGTCAAGATAAACCACTGGGTGACCCAGTTCTTTGATGTAATGTCCTACCAAGGTACTGTATGATCCGATGCAATAAGGCACATCGGGTTTGTAGGCCTTGCCATGGATGGCGATGGGCAAGTTGTTGGATTGATCCACCATGAACTTGGCTAGATTCCGTGCCTGGATCTCTCGAGCATGCATCACCGTATCAAACAAATCGTATCCAATATCATATTCTTTAGCCAACCAACGCAGCGCGATGTTGTCACGTGGGTGGCAAGCACCTGCATCGCCCATGCCTGCTGTCATGTATTTAGGGCCCATGATACGCATGGTACTACGTGCCAATGCATCGGTGACCACATCCACATTGATGTTGCCAATTTTCATGGCAAAGTCTTGCACCATGTTTACCAAGCCCACTTTGGCCGAAATGAATGTGTTGTAGAAGATCTTGATGGCTTCGCATTCGTCCCAGGTGCCAATCTCATAGCGTGGATTGTTCTGCATCACGGTGTCATACAGGTCTTTCAATTCACCGGCCACACCATTCCAGTCGCCGTCTTCTGTACCGATCATGATCATTTCAGGATTGACCATGTCCCACTTGACCGATCCCATGGCAATGAGATACGGGTTGTACAAGAACTGATGCTTGGTGTCCAGCAGCGGCACAAAATGTTTGCGTGTGGTGCCCGGCAATACTGTGCTAATCAGCACAACTTTCTTAGAGTCACGTGCATGGGCATTGACTTTGTTGATGGCATCAATCACTGCGTCATGCCCAAAGTCTCTGGGTTCCATATGGCTGCTGGGTACCGAGCCGTCATAGCCCTCTGCATGCGGTGTGGGTACAGCGATAAAGATCCATTCGCTTTCGTTCACCAACTCTTCAATATCGCAGACTTTTACTGAGTCACTGGTTCGTGGGTAAATATCATAGCCTCTGACTTCATGCTTCTCGGCCATGACTTCGGCACAATCAAGCCCCAATTTACCAATACCAATAAATCCAATTTTTTCCATATGAGTGTTCCTTTAGATAGATTATACAACTTTTTACACGACATCAGCGACCGTGCTTTATTCATTTATCGCTGGATGCCTCATGGCTCAAAAAAACTAGCCGACCTGGTACCATTATCATCTTGGATTAAACCGCACTGGCAAGATCGCACTAGACCGGTAATCATATGCCACGATCAGGAACCATTGTTTTATAAATTATACACTGAATCAGACATACGTGATCAGATACTTTCAGTTATTGCAGCTACTCCGGATCAGACTGATCAATTATGGAGCCAATCCTTGATTGATTTTTTATCTAAGATGCATTTACGTGGGTTAGTGTATCTTAACCGCATGGGAATGTATGATAAAATAATGATTTTGCATTCTGAAAAACGCAGCTGGCAATTGCAGCTATATGAAGAGAATGAGTATGTTGGTGTGTATTACTGGAGTCATGCCATAATTTCAGCTGATTGGTTTAGATATGCACAGCATGATCCAAAACTGATTGTGGATTTTGATCAGATACGATATGATTTTTTAATATACAATCGTGCCTGGACGGGCACACGAGAATATAGATTAACATTCATGCATGAACTGATCAACCAAGATCTGCAAAAAAATTGTCTAACTTCTTTTTCCATCCATGACGATGGATTCGATTATCAGGATCACAAATTTAAAAACTCAACCTTAGCCGTTGACCTCCAAGGATTGGCTGATCATTTTCCATCTAACACACATGGTTCAAACGCCAGTGCTGACTACAACCATGACGATTATTCCTGCACAGCGATAGAAGTGGTATTAGAGACGCTGTTTGATGACACTAGGTTACATCTGACAGAAAAAACATTACGCCCTATCGCCTGCGGGCGGCCATTTATGTTGATGGCCACTTATGGTAGTTTGCAATATCTTAGAGACTATGGATTTCAAACTTTTGACGGAATAATCGACGAGACCTATGATACTATCACTGATCCTCGACAACGATTAGATGCTGTGATCAAGAAATGTCTAGGATTGCAGCAATTAAGTAGATCTGAAAAATATATTTTGTGGAAACAACTGTACGAAATCGCAAGATTCAATCGAGAATTATTTTTCTCAAAAGACTGGCAACAGAGTATTAGCCAGGAATTCTTAACTAACCTATACCGAGCCATTGGTATAGTAGATCAATATAAAAATAAAATTATACAAAATAAAATGGACCAAATCTGGGATGATGTGTTAGAATCTAAATCTCTTTAGTACGCACATAATCCCAGTCCTCGGCTGGTGCATGCTGTTTAAAATGCATGACTCGCTGTAATAGATCAGTGTAAAAACTATCCAACTCTCCGCCCCACTTGCCCATCATGCCCTGGATGGCTTGCTCGCAGTAATTCCATTGTTGTGCTCGATAATAGCGTATGAGATCAGTATGGATTTTCTTGTGTGCTTCTAGCAGTGGAAATTCATTCAGCGGAATATTTTCCACCACGCACCAAGTGGGCATGGCATTGCTGCCAGGTACTCGGAATGTGTCTAATTCCAAACAAGTGTAGCTGTCTGGTATTGATTTGATAGAGTCTCCAAAAATAATGTTCATTGTGTTTCCTTTTAAATATGTATCATGACATTTGTATTTGACTTAATTTCTGACTTACACATCGATAGCTGGGGAGACTTTTCTTGGGACTCACAGGCCACCAGCCCTGTGTGCATCGTAGCCGGCGATATCGGGCGAAATAGACCGGATGTGCTCAAGGCCTTGCATCATCTGGGCCAATGCTATCAAGCTGTATTTTATATCGACGGCAATGATGAACATCACAATCGATTGGACAACATGGGCAAGAGCTATCTCGACCTTGCTCGCAAAATAGATAAGATTCCAAACGTGATTTATCTCCAGGACAACATGGTGGTGGCCGACGGTGTGGCAATATTGGGCACAAACGGATGGTGTGCATTCGACTTTGATTCAAGCATAGACTCTGCGGCTGCGGAAACCTGGTGCCAAGAAGAATATGGTGTGACCGAGACGGTCACAAGAAAACTGGCCAAGATGGCAGCAACTGACGCAGCATACATGATGAACTCGGTGAAACGATTACAAACACATAGAGATGTCAAAAAAATCATCATGGTCACACACTTTGTTCCGGATCCCGCATTGATCGCACATGACATAGATCTAGCAGGTACCATGAGATTCAATGTGATGGGCAATCGTTATATGATGCAGGCTCTGGCAGCAGATACCGAAAACAAGATCGACACATGGTGTTTTGGTCACTATCATGGATCAGTGGATCAAACACGTAGCCGAGTACGATTCGTCAATAACTGCAGAGGCCGATCCGATATACCATATGCTCAACAAGTATATTACCCCAAGCGAGTGGTAGTTGAATATTAACCCATGTTTTCGGGTTCTAGCTTGATCTGCAAAGGAAAGCCTTGAGCCCGTGCTAATAAAGTCACTTCTACACCTTTTTGCTCGGCGATTTCATATGGTAATACTGCTACACATGCTGATCCGGCTTCATGTACATCCACGGTGATCTGGTGAGCAGTTTCGGATGTGTAGTCAAAATATTCAATCAAAGTCTCGACCACAAATTCCATACTGGTCTGATTGTCATTAAGATACACCACGCGGAACAGAGGTGGCTCTTTGATGGCTTCTGATGGTTTGATTCTAGTATGAGTATCTGATTGCGACATGATGGTTCCTATGTAAAGGTGTGCGACACTGTGCCGCACACCCTATGCTCTATTATATTACTTAGCGTAAGAAATTGCAATGGTCTTGGGCTTCTGTGCTTCAGGAATATCACGTTTTAGGTGAATATTCAAGATACCCAGTTCCAAGTGTGCATGATCTATTTCCACGTGGTCAGCCAGCTTGAACTCTCTGCGGAAATCTCTTGCACTAATTCCACGATGTAGATAGTTGGGTTCAACATTGTCTGCGAGTTCATGTTGTTTGCCTTCAATGATCAAGAAGTTTTTGTCCTTGGTCACTGTGAGGTTGTCCAAACCAAAGCCGGCCACTGCCAAACTGATCATGTATTCGTCCTCATTGAGTTGGACCACGTTGTATGGAGGGTAATTTGTGCCGGACTGCTGAGAGTGTATCCTGTGCAGTTCATCAAACATGGTGTTGAAACCAATACCAAATTTGGTAAATTCTGGAATATCCAGGGCACGAAGGTGTAGAGTTTTTGTCATTTGTTTTCTCCTTTAATAAGCAAGTATGACGTTTGGTGCAGACCCCACCATGGGCATCTGCAAGTGTATTTATACAGGAAATCTCAATGGTTGTCAAGACTCATTGGCTCAACCACTCGATAATCTCGGAGTTCTGGATTTTTAGGATTCCAGGTCACAGCAAAAAAACTATACATCTCATCGGACGCAAATGCCACTCTGGTCACCCATTTTACTGTTTTGACCTGGTACGCAATCGTGTGCTTTTGATACCAAATACTCAATTCTTGATGTAGAATGTGATTCCACCAAGCAGCAGATGATCCATCGTCGCCACCACCATGCGGAAGATCAAACGCGATATACATGATTAAAGATTAGCTGCGCTTTTAGTGCCACAGGTTCCTCAACCTGATCCACATCAATGGTCACAGTTTTTATGCCCTGCTTGTGATACTGGCGCAGATAGAACATGTGTGGCAGCAGCACACGTTCCAGCTCTGAATGCAAGCCACGTGCGCCAGTCTTGTTCTTTAGTGTGCGTTCGGCGATCTGGTCCAGGGCGGCATCAGTGAATGTGAGTTCCACGCTGTCGCAGTTGAACAGCCAGCTGTACTGCGAAATGTAGCTGTGTTTGACTTCTGTTAGTATCTTCACAAGATCCGCCTTGCTGAGTTCAGCAAGTGATACCCAATTCTGGAATCTGCCCACAAACTCAGGAATCATGCCATAGCGTATGAGATCTTCCGGAGTGGTCTGTGCTAGGTGCAGCGATGTATCTCTATCCATGTTTGCACCAAAGCCAATGGTGGTGCCCTTGGTGCGATTCTTCACAATGTTATCCAACCCCACAAACGCACCACCACCAATAAACAAGATATTTTTGGTATCAATTTCTACTGTTTCTCCCGACGGATGCTTGCGACCACCTTGTGGTGTGATCCTGCATTTGGTTCCTTCTACCAGCTTGAGCAGGGCCTGTTGCACACCTTCGCCCGACACATCTCTGGTGATACTGGCACTTTCACTCTTGCGACTGATCTTGTCAATCTCGTCAATGAACACTATTCCGCGTTGAGTTTTTTCTACGTCATTGCCCGCAGACGCAAACAATCTGCCAATCATGCTTTCAACATCATCACCTACATATCCAGCTTCGGTGAGACTGGTAGCATCTGCAATAACAAACGGTACATCTAGATACCGTGCGATAGTGCGGGCCAACAAAGTTTTACCCGAGCCAGTAGGGCCTAACATCAAGATATTGGTCTTTTCAATCTCCACATCAGATTCTTTGTTGTTGATCCGTTTGTAGTGATTGACCACAGCCACACTCAACACCTGTTTGGCAGGGTCTTGCCCAATCACATAACGATCGAGATGTTGTTTGATCTCCATTGGATCCAATGATGCTGATGTATCGCTGGGTGAGGGAATCTTGTCATCTTTCAACAAAGTTTCGCACAATTCTACACACTCGTTACAGATGGCCACAGTCTCGCCTACTATGAGTTTGGTCACTGCATCTTTATGCTTGCCGCAAAAGCTGCAGGTGTCGGTGGTTTCGTTAGTTTTCATTGTTTGGCGTTGATTTCCTGAGTTGTTCTGATACTTGATCTCGTTCGCTGTCACTCAACAGATCTGGATCATATTCTCCGAGATCTATTTTTTCAATCAAGTAATTGATGTAGGCGTCATCGTAAGTGTAACTGTCTGAAAGGTTTTTGTCAACCTCCATCCATGTCTGCCCATTGAATTTGTACACCACCGTGGGCTGCACGTCAATTCGAACAAAAGTGTCACCGCGTTTGGCATCTGTGGGAAACTCTGTACCAAATCCACTGTCGGGGTATTCCAACCACGGCAGTTGTTTGATCACTCCCAACCTGAGGCGCACACGTTGATTCTTTAACGTGTCCAGAGGGTGATCCAATTTCCAGCGTTTGATCCTGGCCTTGACTCGTGGATCTTCTTCGTCAATCTCTTCTTGGGCTTCAATTTCATCATCTCTAAGAAAAGGACCATCAGCAACATCGCAATTTCTATTTGGACAAAAAGGTCCAATACCTGCTGCGTTGAGCAGTGGTGTGCCACACTTGTAGCAAGGAGCCAACTCAGGATCACTGGGCTCGGCTCGATATACCTGGATTGGCACAGGATCTATACCTGGCGGAGTTGAATTGCCGGCGGGCGTAAATAGGTATGGATGATCGTTGATATCAAATTCTTTTTGTGCTGCTGATTCTCGGATCTGTTCAATCTGATCATCTGTGAGGCGCCCGTCATCTGGTTCGTATTCTGCAGGAGAATCTTCCTCTGGCTCTGCGGGTTTCTCTCGCGCCCACTTGAGACTTTCGGTAGCAGCCAACAACATCATGATGGCTAGCGGATCGAACACACATACCAGCAATATGATCACCCAACGCACAGCCCGTTCCAAGATGTTGGCATCGGGATTGTCGCCGTAGATCAGTGCTGCTATATACTTGATCGGACCGACTTCTGCTTCGACCTTGCGAACTTCGGCACGTATCGGGGCTGCTTCTTCATTGAGATTAGCAATTTTTTTCTGTTCGGCGTCGATATCAGCGATAAGTCTAGCACGCTCTTTGCCCTGGCTTCTACGTATTGCCACTGCTTTGTCGGCACCTTTTTCGTCTGAACTGCGACCCATAACTTGATCCACTGCGTCATCAAGTTGTTTAAGAGCCTTGCGGTCAGCATCTATATTGTCCTTTGCTGTTTTGATCTTTTCATCGTAGATACTAATCTTGGCCTGCACATCGCCCGACACCAGGCTCTGATCGGTGTGGGCCTTGCTCAAGAAGCCAAAGATACCCATTGATGTGATCAGCATCAACATGGCCACAGCAGAAACCAAGTATAGTTTCATTAACCATCGGGCTCGACTCCAATACTCATGCAGCCATATGGTCACAACTACCTTGGCCAGTTCTAAGATTGAACCCATGATCATGATGGGGATCACGGCCGCAGCAAAGATGGCCGCAAGGCCTGCTATGCTGTAGTAGGCGGCAATAACGCTGAGGCTCAAGGCCACAGCCAGTGTGATAAGACTGAGGAACATAAGATTATTTACCGGGTGGCGCGACCACACGAACTCCGCACTTTACGGCCACCCACGTGCCAAATTTTTCGTCGGGCACGTCAAACCACACACGCTCTTGTTTGTTATCGTATGACCAGATGTTATGGCTCAATCGGCGTTTGACCCCGGATTGGCCGCGCCAGTTCCGGCCATACAAGACGTTGGCTTCGCGTATGATCTTGTACCACACAGCAAGGGTGCCAACTTCCATATAAACACGGTGCATGGGCGAGGGCGTTGTTTCAAGCGAGGTGAGTGACTCAGACATGCTCAACGCAGAGGTCTCAATTTCAACAGACATTTCTATATCCTTTCCAGACTATTTCTCATAGCATACTCCCAGGAAATCCTGGTTTTGATCTTTCGATCGAGGTCTCGGTCGCAGCCTACAAGATTTACGTTCGAAGTGCTACGGGACAAACAAGCATCTCAGAGAACTTTAAACCTGCCTGCCCATCGAACAACTCCACCTCCCCGTCCATGCCAATATATTATAGCAAAACTAAGAGATGCCGTCAAGAACAAATGGACATTAAAAAACCCACACAAGGTGGGTTTTTATTTTTGCAGATCGATCAATGCATTTTTAATTTGTCGACTAATCCGGGACTGAACCAGTCCTCCGTATCCTGATACACAGAGTTGGTCATTTCTTCAAACTGAGCACGTTCACTGGCAGTTAGTTCATGAATTTCTATGCCATTTTCCACACACTCCCGTTCAAACTTGTCGCAATCTTCTATAGACCATTCCCGTTCGATCTGAGCGGCTCTCAGTGCTGCTGCCTGGAATAGTTCTTGTGTCTCAGCGTCTAATTCATCCCAGAACTTGCTACTCACAGCGATGGTGGTCATGTACAGATTATGTTGGGTTTTTAAAATGTGCTTGCCCTTGAAACGAAGATAGGTGGTTTCGGTGACATCCATTGATCCAGGTTCTATCTCATCGTATCCATATCCGTTTTTGAGCAGTTTCTTGGGATTGCTGCCCAGTGCCTTCATGGTCACATAGTTTACTGGATTAGTATTAATACGCACAGACGAGTTCTGCAAAGCAGTCAGTGTGTCAACGGGTCTATTAGAACCTATAACACGATATCCACCACTGTAAGTAAACGCAAGACCTCTGATGCCGGATTTCTCACTTAAACTTTCGCACAGTTCACGACCGGTTGGCCCTTCCATCACAGCACTTACGTGATCATGATCTCGAAACAAGAATGGCAAATCGAGTGCAAAGAAATTTTTATTGATCAAGCCAAACACAGATGTTGCTGTCTGACTCATAGCGATACGACCGTCTTCTAAAGCATTAAATATGTGGCCAAAAGACAGGCTTCCATCAGGACTTAATGATGCGCTATCATCTTTTTTAAGATAATCCGATACAGTTAAAATCTCAACAACTAGCTTTCCTTTGCTAGTTTTTTCGATTTCATCTGCAAATGCGCGAGCAGTTCTAACAAACAGGTGCACTGGTTCATGTGCGATAACCCAAGAAACAATTTTTGGTCCAGTCATAACGATCTCCTATTATCGTTATTTATGATCCAATAATTAAAATTTTCTTTTCCAGGGTTCTGTCAGAGACGCACCAAACCATCCTGGAATCCAGGAAGAAAATTCTGGATCCATGAATATATCACATTGAAACTGTGATTCTTCAGTGATGTGGTACGACCAACCAAGTGGAGCCACATCAATGATGTCGTCATTGATTCTTATGTTTCGCTTGTTATCTATCTTGGGACTACACGAACTTGTAAAATCTATTGAAACATCAATGTCCGCCCAGGTGACACTTGTATAATTACAAATTGCCCAGGCATAGTTTAATACCCCGGCAGAGTTCACTTTGATATTCAAAGGTATCAACCCAGTGGTAGAATAAGGCAGTTCCGTTTGGCATAATAACTTGTGCTCAGCATACAAAGGCATGACCTCATCCCACCTATTGTGATAGTCATGAGATGAAAAGTCAGCAGGAATCTCGCCATCATGTATCACAACATCATTGAATGTGATGGTCACATCGATGCCCGGCGAGTCTGAAAAAACATCACCAAAAAATTTCCAGGTTCTGGTGGCCGGTGCAGGCAAGTCTACTCCTTAGGTATCGCGATCCATTTCGCAGGCTTCGCGCACCAGGCTCAACACCTCATCTACTGTGCCGCACATGATCTTGGCCTGCACATAGTCGCCTTTTTTGTTGCGGCCGCCGGCTTCCACCATGAAGCCATTGTCATACATGTTGATTGAGAAGTTCTCATTCACTTTGATCAGTTTGTCGCTGATCTTACTCACTGTCTTTGCTGTTGCCATAGTTTTCTCCTTAAAAAGTTCTTTCTGGGGGCTGGTTCATGTCGAATGCTGTGAGGATCTTGTGCTTGACCAAGGTGGATCCTATGCACACACCTCGACCACCACACTGATCGATGCAGAAAGCAGCAGCGATACGCACCAGCCGTTCTATTGCTTCTGCTTGCTCGGATGAGTATTTGAGTCCGGCCTCACTGGCCAGGCGTTCGATCAGTGAGTTCATTTATAACATTCCCAAGTATTCACATCATAATTCCAATGCCGTGTGTCATAGAATTCCAGTTCTGTTTCGTATCCAAACACACCCAACATCAATCTAGCACCTGCGTGATCACCTTGCAGTGTCCAGTGGAAATCCACATTGATCAAGCGGCCAGTACGGTACCCGTTGAACTCCCAGGCCTTGTGCTGGGAGATGGATCCTGACTTGCTCCACAGGATGTCCCAAATCTTACTGGATCGCCAGGGCATGGATATGCTGAAGTTTAGATTGATCATCCCATATAATCCTGCGGATGATCGAGGTTATCGGGCCCATCTTGGTCTATCCAATGGAACAACAACCACAACCCAACCAGTCCTATAACAAATTCTGCAAGTTCAATCAGCATGGTGTTCCTCAACTCCAAAATGTTCAATCACTGCGTGTGCCACATCGAGATACTGATTGCCGGGCAGTTGATTGGCCACAACCTGCATGGTTTCTTTCACCATCAACTCGGCGAACTTTTCTATACCTTGTTTGGTATATTCATCAAGTTCGTCCCAACATCCTTGTGCAGTCAATCCTGCCTGATATAAACAATGGTCAATTCGTTCGTTCATCGTGTCTGTTCCGCCAGTTTCTTGTAGCCTGCCCAGCTGGGATGCACTTTGTCTGCTTGTAAGTTTGAGATTGGCAGTATAGTATCGCCGTGGTCTCGTGCCACGATCTCGACCATCTTTTGTATGTCAGGCTTGATCGCTGGCAAGATCCAGAACACTCGTTCAGCATCTGTTCGGGCTCTCAGTTGTTGTAGTTCCCATAGTGTGCGAACACCGGTATGGTCGTTGGAACCCAGGCTGATGATTACGGTTTTTGCCGTGAGATTTTTATTTGAATTTTGCTTGTTCCATTGAGAACTATTGATACCACCTTTGGCATACACCACACAGTCAGGTCTGTACTGATGTGTGCCAACTGCGATGCTGTCGCCCACAATCATGCAATCAATCATTCTTTGACTCCAAAGTGATCTCTAACATTCATAGTGGCAATCACCAAGGCATTGTTCCACTGTTTGTATTTGTTGCGGGCCGACTCACTCAAATCACCAAACTCATCTCCTGCGCCCTGGCCCACTATCTTGGTTCCTGCCACCTGATCGATACATTCGTTTATGATCAACAGGGCGAACTTTTCCAGTTCGTGAATTGGACACATACTACACACATCATCGTGTATGCCAGCTTTTTCGGCAAGTAGTCGAATTTGTTTGTTCATTCTCTATCCACTCTGGC
>Ga0209596_1000265_pt1 | contig 48422 bp, 40 predicted proteins | sample M_130807_MF_Meta_FD_187314 | JGI IMG/M metagenome (GOLD analysis project Ga0209596, IMG submission 187314) | Freshwater microbial communities from Lake Montjoie, Canada to study carbon cycling - M_130807_MF_MetaG (SPAdes) (version 2) | ecosystem: Environmental > Aquatic > Freshwater > Lake...
GCCTAGTTGCTTGGCCTTAAACTTAAAATAGCTTTGAAAAACTCCAACATTCTTGCTGCATACATCTATTAAGGTCGAGATGGTTTGGTCGTCGATGTGGTTGGCGGTATTGCGCATACTAATGGCGCTATCGAAGCCACGGGTTTTGGTTTCGTAGCCCCAGTCTTTGACTATCGCCTGATAAGCCACGAAGAACTTATCGATGTTTTTTTCGTACTGCTCGAAGCGGGCCTTAAAAGCCGCTTCGCGCTCAGCCGGATTAGCCGAGTAGGCATAGCTACTAATTTCGGCGTTATTGGTGATTTTTTGGCGCTTGCCGCCCTTGGGATTAAAGTCGAATTCAAACTCCGTCTCGATCATGTCGCGCAAGTCGGTAATAATCTGCGTGCCATTGGAATCCTTGGCTGTAATTATGTTTTCGGATTTCTCATCGAGGCTATAGCGTCCCATTAGCCGAGAATAATTATAAACATACTCTAAGTCTGGGTTGGCCGCAAAGAGCCGCTGGGCGTTGGTGTCGTCCAGGACATCCTTGCCGGCTACTTCCTTGCCTTTGAGCCAAAGGCTAATCGGCTGGATCTTTTCGCCAAAGTATATCTCCAGATCCTTAACCTGGTTTTTGAGCTTATTAGCCAAACTATCTTTTTGGTCGGCTGCTTCCATTAGAGCTGGGCGTGAGCCGAGCCGATGAATACCTTCTAGGCATATTTCGTGATGCTTAGTAAAGGCCACAAAATCCGAATCAGACATTTGCGGATTCATCTTGGCAAAATAATCGTCAAACTGCGTAATCTGCGTCTTGGTTGTAGCCATTAAGCTATCAAAATCTTTGAGCGTTACAATGTCGTCGAGGTTCCAGTTGTTGTTCATAGTTATATTTTACTGCATATAGTGCTATTTCGCCTACTGCTTAATGAAGCATTCATCGATTACGAATAGAGATTTGTAATTTTTAAGGACAGACTAATTAGTACAAGAAAAGCTAGCTATCACTATAATGAGTTTATTTACCAATCACCCTACCAAGCCGAGTGCCGGCGGCTTGCCACCAAGGCGCTGAGTAGCGTAGGCGGGGGTTATCGGTCTGTACTGCCCTAACAATTTTTTTAACAATTGAGCTATTGCTTTTTCTCTCAAATAAAGCGAACCTGGCTTCTTCTTTTTGCTTAATATTGTCTATTACTTTATTAAAATAAGAAGTTTTGTCCATCCAGCTGTATTTGCTAGCCATTACCTTTTGATTAAAGCCCGTGGCGTAGGTGCCGGGTTCGACCACGACAACATGGACATTTTTGGTTATCAACTTGAGCTCTTGACGCATAATATCGGCGGCGGCCGTGAGCGAGAATTTGGTCATACAATAAGCTCCCCAAAAAGCTATCGGCACACGCCCAGCCAACGAGCTAATAATTATAACTTTGCCCGAATCTTTTTTGATCATTTTTTTAAGAACAGACTGGGTTAGTTCTAGGGTACCAAAAACATTAGTTTCAAAGTTTTTTCTAACATTTGAGACTGGTATTTCGGCCAGTGAGCCTGATTCGCCAATAGCAGCATTGTTTATTAGCACGTCAATATCAAGACTCAGCGCTTTGTCTCTATCTTGTTGCTTGGTGATATCAAGTTTGAATATTTCAAACTCGATACCTTGTTGTGTAGCATAGGACTTTAGCTCGTCCACTGAGTCTTCTCTATGGACGGTGGCATATACAGTGTAGCCAAGCTTTGCGAGCGCTACTGCACTGTCTAGGCCAATGCCGCCGCGGCAGCCGGTTATTAATACTTTTTTCATTTTGCTCCTTTTGTGCTGCTAGCTTATTTACATCTTTCATTATAACCCCCAGCAGCTCTTGTTGTAACAAACATTGCCATGAAATAAAGCCCACGGCAGTGGGCGTCATTTCATGGCGGAGAGAGAGGGATTCGAACCCTCGATACGGTTGCCCGCATACTACCTTTCCAAGGTAGCGCACTCGGCCACTATGCGACCTCTCCATAGGGGGTAATTATACCAGATTATCTACTTAAGCTCTTTTTTTAGCTTCTCAACTAGTTCTACCGGGGTTGGGTTGATACCGTTTAAGATGCCTATATATGCCGAGACATAATCACCTAGTAATATCGTACTAAGGAGTTGGGCTATTTTGGTTTCGCCCTGGGCGCTTACTATAATCGGCTTGAAGCCATGATCAGATAATAGCCTAGCGGTGGTATCCATACGCTTGCGCATTTGCTCGGAGTCGAGCGACGATTGTAGCTGTACCGACACTACTTGTTTTTTTATAGGAAACATCCAGCCCTGAAACTCATTGTGATTGAGCTCGGGATAGGTATTATAAAAAGCCATTTGTTTGCCGTTTTCGTTGATATCAATCTTCCACTTGTAGGCGGCCGATCCGAGTACTGACCCGCCGTAAATGACGGCTATCTTGCCGGCCAGTTTTTCGGCTATTTGCATTGCGATATTATCGTTTGATTCGTTGTCGGGGCTCATCGAGAATTTTACATTGTCCAAGTAATCGGCAGTGTTAATAAGCTGCCCGCGCAAGTCGGTAGTGGCAACCAGGCGCATGTCTTCAAATAAACAAGCCAAGGCCTTGAGGCCGGCAAATACTGCCAGGCGGGGCTGAAAGCCTTCTGGCAAGGCCAGTATGGCGTGGTTTTTTTGTTTTGCTAGCTCAGCCAATTTGCCACCGGCTGTCATAGTTACGATACGGGCGTTTTGGCCCAGAGCTTGCTGGTAGCAGCTTAGGGCTTCTTCGGTGTTGCCAGAGTAGCTCGAAATAATTACTAGGCTATCGGGGCCGATGTAGTCGGGCAGGTTGTAGCCACGAACCACCTCGAAAGGCACCATCAGATTGTCATAAAGCCAGTTTTTGATGATATTGCCGGCCAGGGCCGAGCCGCCCATGCCAGCTAAAACGATGTTGCTAACTCCCACGCCGTCCTCGGCGGTAATATCTTGACGCATGGTATCGGCATAGTTACGACGGAGCTGATCGGGCTGGGCTCCGATGGTTTCGAATATTTTGCTTTTATCTAGTTGCTTAATTTTTGATGGGTCAATCATTTGCTGCTCCCTTACTTAAAGTCTATTGTACCACCATCAAACGAGTTGCTATTTATTTTTTATGCAGGAGATTGGTCATTTTATAAGTGCTTTCTGATATAAATTTAATAAATTATACAAATTAAAAGCATTAGGGCCCGAACAAATTGTTCGGGCCCCGGCGAGATTATACAGCGGCCAGCTGTGTTTTGGTTGGGTTGAGGTCTCTACCCCGGGCAGGAGGAGGATTCCCCTCGCCAACCAAAATTTAGACTTTCGGTGTCCGGGGGTGTCGACGAGCGGCACTACCCTTATTCTTCACTTTCTGCCGAGATTCTGGCGGCCGAAGGAGCTTTGCATCGTACTCACGACGCAATTCCTTAAGGCTGTGAGCCATAATCTTGAGTGAGTTAGGTACAACTAGTACCCAGCGCTCGACATCATGACCACAGCGGGCTACAAGAGCACGGTTCCAGTCTTTCTTCAACTGGGTATTAACCCAATCCCTAAAGGCTGGGTCGGCAAGGATTTTACTTACAACCTCGGCATTAGGCCTAGACTGCTCGATCTGGTCTAGCACCTTACGGTGCTCTTCCAGAAAAGAGGTCTTAATGACTTCGTGCTCCTCATTACTGGGATCGGGGTCACGAATGGCAGCAACTGCTGCTTTGAGTGCCTCGCTTCGGCCAATGGCCGACCACTGTGACTTGCCTTGAAGCCAGGCCGCTTGCGCCTCTATGAGACGTGTCAACGTCGTTATCGCAAAGTTTTGCGATTCGATGTCGGCTGAAGCTAAACTCAACTTCAATCGGTCGATGTATTCAGCCGTGCCTGGCTTTTTGGCCAAGGTCACAAGCCCGATATATTTATCCATCCAGACCAAAGCCTGAGCTGGACTATCGAAGAGCTGTTCTATTTCAAACAACTCGCGTACTTCGATTTCTGGGGACAATACATATGCCATAACAAGCCCCTTTCAGGGAATGTATTACCAAAAAGCTGATTTAGCTTTTTGGTCCGACGACCTAATATGTTTCTGGTCTTCGGAAAGCTAATACTTTTTATCTAGCTGGCGGCTCATTGCTGAGCTGAAAAGTATTAATTGTCCGAAGACCTTACATTGCCTTGTTTTCATGAATAGTTTTAGGTTATAAAACTAAACAATCAAATGTTTTGTCAAAAGTTCAATAAAGCTTCAACAGCTCTATTCGTGAGTAATTCTATCACATATAGTTGATTTTGTCAATACACCATAAGCACTATCTGCTTGGAGTATAAAACCCCCTGCCTGGCTGTTTGCCATCTGTCCTCTAGACGCCTTAGGCTAGTACTATTTTATCTTAATTCACTATTTAAGTACCGCTTTTGCTGCACCTACTCTGCCTTACGCCGACATCGAGCTCCAAGAAAGCAACAGACTAGCGGACTAATCTGCATTTAAGGATTGTTCGAAGACCTGAAGTGTTAGCAATCAGGTCAAGTTTATTCTTAAATCAGATTGCCTGGTAGTCTGAGGCGCTTATTGGAGTGAGCCACAGTCGGTTGGTTTTATATCACTTTTGGCAGCAAAAGTGATAGTTAATGATATTAATTAAAAAAACAATTATTAGCGCATTTGTACTCTGCCGAGTTACATCATTCCGCCCATACCACCCATATCTGGCATGGCAGGAGCTTGTGGAGCGTTTTTCTCGGGCAAATCAACCACCGCAGCTTCGGTAGTTAGTAGCATTGAAGCCGCACTTGTAGAGTTAATTAACGCACTCTTGGTAACCTTGACTGGGTCAATAATGCCGCGAGCCAGCATGTCGGCTTTTTCGTTTTTGGCAAAATCCCAACCGGTTTTGTTGTCATTGGCCTTAATTATGGTCTCTAAAATTACGGCAATATCTGTAATACCAGCATTGGCTGCTATCTGTCGAATTGGCGCCTCGAGAGCTTTACGCACAATCAAAACACCAATCATCTCTTCGTCGTCTAGTTTCAGTGTATCAAGAGCTTTACGTGCCTTAATGAGCGCTGCTCCACCACCGGCAACGATACCTTCTGCAACTGCGGCCTTGGTTGAGTTTATGGCATCCTCGATGCGAGCTTTCTTTTCTTTGAGCTCGACCTCGGTGGCGGCTCCTACTTTAATGACAGCTACACCACTTTCGAGCTTGGCCACTCTCTCCTGCAGCTTCTCGATCTCGTACTCGGAGCTGCTTTCCTTGATTTGGTTACGAATTAGCTTAACCCGCTCTTTAAGGGCCGATTGGCTTCCCTTGCCTTCAACAATCGTGGTGTTGTCTTTATCAGCAATTACCTTGCGTGCCTCACCGAGCATCTCTACAGATGCGTCCTCGAGCTTTAGGCCGATTTCTTCGGTAATAACCTGCCCGCCTGTTAGTACAGCGATATCCTGAAGCATTTCTTTGCGGCGATCCCCGAATGCCGGAGCCTTGATAGCTAAGGTGTTGAAAGTTCCGCGCAGCTTATTGAGCACCAGAGTCGTGAGAGCCTCGCCCTCGACCTCTTCAGCAATAATGACCAAGTCTTTTTTGCCTTCTGCGGCTAGTTTTTCGAGAAGCGGCAGTAGCTCACTTACGGCGCTGATTTTTTTGTCAGTAATCAAGATGGGGGCATTTTCCATAACAGCCTCCATGCGAGCTGCATCGGTAATCATATAGGGGCTAACATAGCCCTTATCGAACTGCATGCCTTCGACAACTTCTTTGTCTAGACCGAGAGTCTGGCCTTCTTCGACGGTTACAATACCATCTTCGCCAATTACTTCCATAACTTCAGCAATAAGCTTACCAACCTCTGGGTCGTCGGCCGAAATACTAGCTACATTGGCTATTTCGGTGCTAGCCTTGACGGGCTTAGCAATTTTATCGAGCTCGGCAGATACAGCCGCGGAGGCTTTTTCGATACCTCGCTTGATTGCCATTGGGTTGGCTCCTGCTGCAACATTTTTGACACCCTCTTCGACAATTGCCTGAGTGAGTACGGTGGCAGTGGTAGTGCCGTCGCCCGCTAGGTCGTTAGTTTTACTAGCAACTTCTTTGACTATCTGGGCACCCATATTCTCGTACGGATCCTCGAGTTCGATTTCTTTAGCGATGGTTACTCCATCATTAGTTATGTTAGGACTACCGTACTTTTTTTCGAGTACTACATTACGCCCTTTTGGCCCCAACGTTACCTTTACTGTATCGGCTAGTTTATCGACACCAGCCTTGAGTCTTTTACGAGCTTCTTCACTTGAAATTATATCTTTTGCCATCTAATTTTTTGCACTCCTTATTTAACCACCGCGAGGATGTCTTCCTCTTTGGCGATCATGTATTCTTTATTATCTACCTTAACATCGTCAGGCCCGTAGCTCTTATACAAAACCACATCGCCTTCCTGAACTTCCTTAACTGCCTTGCCGACTGCCAATACCTTGGCCATCTTAGGCTTCTCCTGAGCACTGTCGGGCAAAATAATCCCGCTCTTGGTGCGCTCCTCTTGTTCTAGCTGCTCCAGTACTACCCTGTCGTCTAATGGCTGAATTTTCACTTTTTTCCTCCTTATTAATAATTTAAGTTGGTATCGTATTTAAGCATTAGCACTCTAGTGTGTGGAGTGCTAATTAGTATCTAATATACATCTGTTGGAAGCCAGATGTCAAGCCTGCTAGAGCGCCAAGGGTGCTTTAGGAAGAGCACATTCCAATCTGTAAAAGTGTGCCCTATTCACACACAAGCACTCATTGGTAGCGAGTGCTAATAATTCGAACGAATGGTTTGCCACTTTTCGGCTATTTGGGCCGATGTGCCTTTGTGATGAAGGTTGATAATGTCTGGCCTGACTCTTATAAATGCATCTGGGTGGTGAGTTTTGGGCTGGCTGGCAGTATGGCTCAGGTGGCGTCTGTAGCCAATATCGTCGAGCCTATCTAATAGCTTGATGCCCGAACCATGGATTCGGATTGAAGTCTTGGGCCAGATGTAGTTAGGTAGTTGAGCCTGCAGATAGGGGTCATTTTTTAATATACTGTACCAAGTATCGGCCCCATAGACGGGGATGCCAGTAATCATTCGGGGTGCTAAATCGGGATTATTAACCTTCATCATATCTTTTTCGAGTTTTACGCCCTTGGTTGTCATGAACATCCCAAGGCTGAAGCGGCCGGCCGATACCTGCTGGTCTTCGAGTTGTTTAATAAGCCTCAAAAAATACATCAAAAAGCCTTTGGTCAAAAAAATTCGGTTCGGTGATGTAACTATAAAAAGGTCAATATCGCTATCTTTATGGACATTACCATAAGCCACGCTATTGATGACGACAATCGACTTAACAGCTGGCAAAAGTCTCATTAGCAGACTCCAGCGCTGGGCTTTTTTGATTAATGCGGCCCTTCGGGCTCGTGGTATTTTTTGGCTAGTATATTTATGGCCCTTAAGACCAAACAAATTATCAATACACTGCACCTTGCCTTGGCGAATTAGGCTACGCAACTGTTTTTTTACAACCAAATGCCCAGTTCTGATTGGCAGATAAGAATAGAGTGTATCGAAATCGATTCGAATATTCATTACGGCAAAATACGCCAGCAGGTCTATTATGGATCTACTAACCTCTTTTTCTTTGAGTTGGGCACGGGCAATACTCATATCATAAGATTATATATCAAAAAATTAGAGACCTTCATAGAATACATTAAAGTATTCTTCTGAAAGTCTCTTAGGTGTTGTGGTGTGGCGTGCCGGGCCCGTCTTGGTTAGTTGCATCTCGATAGGTATCTATCGGTTGCACTGCCTCCTGGCGGAGAGGACGCCCCAAGAGGAGCCCGGCACAAATTCGGTGACTATGGTACGTCGTTGGACCTTAGTTACCGATAAAAATGACGTCCAGCAATTTTTTGATTTCAGCAACTACTTGCAAGTGATATTAGCAAATAGTCGGATTTCGATTGCTGGCCGTCAAGCCTAGGTCTAAAGCAAAAAGACCAATGATTGTTGCTTTTGGAGCTTATAAAAGCCTCAAACCGTATCTAATATTATTACTGAGACTATTGAGAGTCAATAGATTTTTGGATAATTTTTGAAATTACTTCAAGATTTTGCTTGAGGATCTCTGGATTTTTGGCTTCGACATTAAGACGCAGCAGCGGTTCGGTGTTGCTGGGCCGGAGGTTAAACCACCAGTCTGGGTAGCTAATAGTAGTGCCGTCTAGGCTGTCGATCTTGCCATCATGATATTTCTCGCTGACTAAAGTAATAGTTTTGGCTTTATCGGAAATGTCGAAGTTGATTTCGCCCGAATCAACATACTTTTGCCTCAATGGCTTGCACAGCTCCGATAGTTTTTTGCCGGACTGAGAAATAATGTCTAGGACACACAATGCAGCAATTACGCCGCTATCGGCATTATAGTTGTCCTGGAAGTAAAAATGGCCCGAATGCTCGCAGGCAAAGACGGCGCCGGATCGGCGCATATCTGCCTTAATAAAGCTATGGCCAACCTTGGTCCGAATAGACTTGCCACCAGCAGCAGCAATTGTCTCTGGTACCATTCTGGAGGTAATGGCATTGTACAAAATAGTCGCGCCAGGACTGAGCTTCAAAAAGTGTTCACTTAGTAGTGCACCCAAAACACTACCACTCACTACTTCTCCGTTTTCATCGACCATAAATGCTCTATCGCCATCGCCGTCAAAGGCAATGCCACAATCTAGCTGATTAGCCTTGACTAGCTCAATCAAATCTTTGAGGTTCTCAAAAACAAGCGGATTGGCGGGGTGATTCGGAAAAGTTCCGTCCAGCTCCAGATACAATCCGCTAATTTTTAGTTTAGTGAGCTTTTCGAGCTCTGGCACTATGATTCCCCCCATACCATTACCAGCATCAATGCCGACCTTGAGAGCAGTCAAGTTTGGAGCAAATGTCAGCGCATGCTTAACCCAGCCCTCGAGGATATCAATCGATCTTACCGACCCATTAGCCATTGAGGGCTTATAGGCATCACCAACTATGGTTTGCTTGATTACATTTAGGCCGGTATCTTCACCAATTGGAGCAACCCCCATGGCTGTTAGTTTTATTCCATTATACTCGCCAGGGTTGTGGCTAGCCGTAACCATCGCACCACCAGCAAAATCATACTGCCCTACGGCATAGTACATCATGTCTGAGGTAATTTGACCAAGATCAACAACGTCCCTACCCTGCTCTGTAAGCCCTGCTGTTAATGCAGTAGCTAGCTCGCTGGAGTCTGGCCTCATATCGCGCCCTACCGCGATCTCTCCGGTAGGCAAGAAGTCTGCCAGGGCCCGTCCGACAGCTCTTGCGACATCTGGAGTCAGCTCAGAGGGAACTTTGCCACGTATATCATAGGCTTTGAATATCGATTCGTTAAATTTCATAATTCAAATTATAGCAAGATTAATAAAATAAATTCTTTTTAATTGTAATTTCTTTTTTGACGGCAAGTCTTTCGCCAAATTTTTGCCACTGCCGGTACTTCGTTGGGCTAATTGGCCAATCGTAAACGCCGACATACTCTGTAACCTCAGAGTTAAAGCCAGTTTTAAACTGCACTAGTCCATTAAGAGGGTGATTTTTGTCGTCTAGGCTCTTTTTAGGTGGTGCTCCCCCCAGGTCGTACTCGGCAACCCCTCGTGCCTTGAGCCACCTCATAATCTCCCACTGCATAGTATAAGGTGCCATCAAATTTTTATGCTCTCGGCTCGAGCCGCCGTCTTTGTAGAGTGCTTTTTTGCCCTGCAGAGTAACAAAAGCGCCGCTCAGAACTTCGTTTTCGAGGTAAGCAAAAAATAGTTGCCCCTGCCCCGCTTTGGTGTGATATTCCCAAAAAGAGCGAGCATAGGCCTGCGAGCGCATGAAAAAGCCATTGCGAGACTGGGTTTGCAATAGCAATTCGTACATTATTTTGATATTTTCTGGAGTCAGATCGACCGGCTTAACTACTACTCCCTTTCGTGCTGAGAGCCTGATGTTATAACGAGTTTTTTGCTTAAACCCAGACATTATTTCATCTTCCGAAGCAGACAAATCAACAATAATAGTAGATTTGTTGAGCTGCAGGTCAAATAAAGCCTTATTTAGGCTGAGCGCTAGCAATTGCTTGCTATGCGAATCAGTAAGTATAATATTGGGTTCAAACTTAACCAAAAAAGCCGACTTTAGCTCGGGCTTAATGGCTGTCATAATATCTTTGATTTGGCTAATAGTGGCCACCGACGGGCCCCTGGGGGCGTACCATATTTCGCCAAAATATGGCAGCTTGCGCACCAAAAACAATACGGCAATCCTGGTGCCTGGGCTTTCAAAGACATAATACCTTGCACCCCAGCCAAAACTACTCTTTAGGTTGGCATAGGCACTGCCCTGCATTGTCTCGTCTGGCCACGGATTGGCCGATACAAGCGTGCTCCAATTTTTGATTTCTTCTGGCGTGGCTTTACGCGCGGTCATTTTTTGTTGAACCTCTTGGCAAGTCTATAAAAACTATATTTGGGCTTGTTTATAGGCAAGTCCCAGGTGCCAGAACCTTCAATAATTTCTCCGCCAAATCGCGATTTGAAGCGAGTGTGCCCGATCCATGGGTGGCTGTCCCAGTCGAGTGGCACTACCCCACCGTAATCAAAGCGTTTCAGGCCAGTAGTCTTGGCGTTTTCGATAAGCCACCATAGTAGTACGGTAGCACCTCTGGTGGTGCGGTTCAGTTCGTCATCGGTAGCGGCGTAGGCGTAGTAGCGAGTTTTGCCCCAATCAATACAAAGCGCGCTGGCGATATACTGGTCTTTGGTACGAGCGAAGTATAGTTTGCAGGCTCCTGTTGGTATCAAAGCCGATAGCAAATGTTCGTAGTAGCTGTCTGGGTGATTACGAATGCCCTGTCGCTGAGCAGTAATAGCCTGCATTTTCAAAAAAATATTTAAATCGGCGGGGTTTTCGCTTATCTCAAATTCTATGCCGCGCTTTTTGGCGCTATTGATATAGCTGCGTGCGCTCTGCGATACGCCCATCCAGAGCTCATCAGGGCTTTTGTCGATGTCTAGCACCATTCGGTACTTGGGCTGCATGTCTGGTCTTGGCACTAGACCCATAGCCTTAAGCTTGCTAGAGCTAAAATTTTTGATTATATCTATTCGCACAAATACCACACCAGCTGCTTCGGCGTGATGTTTAATAGAAGCTAGGGATTTTTTTAGAGCCGCCTCGTCACGAGCAGTGGGGCCATAGGCAACGTACAGATAGCTAATTTTAAGTGCACTTTTCCTGATTGCACCCATCCAGAGCCAGCCATCGCCTTGGTCCTGAAACACTTCCCGCCCCTGTGCCTGCTGAAATTTAAGCCATAATGAGGACTGGTACAGATGGCCGTCGAGCTGGCTTAGACTCTGGTCCCAATTTTGTTGGCTGGTTTTTTTCATAGTCTTTATTATAACAAGCATATTTGCCTATGTCTTGGCGTGTTATACAATGACAGCTATGAATATACTTGCAATCGAATCTAGTTGTGACGAAACCGCGGCGGCGGTAGTCTGCGATGGCCACAGAGTACTATCTAATATCATTGCATCCCAAGTCGAGATCCACGCTCGTTATGGTGGCGTCGTGCCAGAAGTAGCAGCCCGATCGCATATTGAGGTAATTATTGCTGTTATCGAAAAGTCGCTATCTGACTCCGAGCTGAGCTGGGACGATATCGATGCTATCGCTGTCACCAAAGGGCCGGGCCTGATTGGATCGCTCCTAATAGGTGTAATGACAGCAAAGACGCTGGCCCTGGTGAAGCAAAAACCGCTGATAGCGGTCAATCATATTTGGGCGCACGCCTTTGCAAGCTTTCTGGATGCTACCAAGCCGCAGTTTCCGATGCTAGCCCTGACGGTATCTGGTGGGCACAGCGCTCTATCGCTATACCACGAAGGCCTTTCGCGTGAAGTGGTCGGTGAGACCCTCGACGACGCCGCTGGTGAGGCTTTCGACAAAGTGGCTAAATTGCTTGGCCTTAGTTATCCGGGCGGTCCAGCAATCTCTAAAGCAGCCCTAGGGGGCAACCCTGACGCCTACAAGTTTCCGATAGCCAATTTGGGCAAAGCTAGCTTTGACTTTAGCTTTTCGGGCCTCAAGACAGCTGTCTTAAGACAGGTACAACAGATTACTGGCGTCAATCCTGGCGCGCTCGATAGCGTCAAGAGCTACCAGCTAGATCCGCAGATAGTCGCCGACCTGGCAGCTTCGTTTCAGAAGGCGGCAATTGATGCGCTGATCAAACAAACCCACAAGGCCTATTTGCAATACCAGCCCAAAGCCTTAGTGGTGGGTGGTGGTGTTGCCGCCAATACTTACTTGCGTGAAAAACTTCTCGAAATAATCCCTGAGGCAATTTTTGTGCCGCCAGTACTTTGCACCGACAACGCTGCCATGATTGGTGCCCTGGCCTACCAAAAATATCAAAAGGGCCAAATTACTGACCCTTTTGAACTCACAGCCGATTCAAGCTTAGAAGCTATTTAAGAGATTCGAGCTGAGCTATAAACTTATCGTAATCGGCAAGTTTTTCATTGGCAGCCTTGATGCCGTCACCAATTGCAGCCATATCTTCATTGTAATCATCAGTATATTTTTTCTTGTCTTTTTCCATAGCTTCAATGCTGGCTTGAATTTTGCCTCTTTCTTCATTGAGTACATCAACTCTCTTGAGTAGGTCATTTTTGACTGCTTCAATAGTAGTGTCTCCGGAGGCTGGTGCTGCGTCTTTGTTTTCCACTTTCGGCTTGTCAGCTTTAGTTTCAGAAGAGCTGGCGGCTGTGTCTGATTCGGTGTCATCTGTATCGTCAGTCGTATCACTCTCGCTATTTTCGGCCATGTCGTCGCTGCTCTCGCCACTGTCGTCGCTAGCTTCAATTGTGTAAGGACTAATTGTACCGGTATTAATGACATCATCACTATCTTCTTCTTTGACCATCGGTGCAATCAGTGGAGTAGCTTCTGGAACACTAACGATTTTATTGTCACCAGTTGACTCATCGATAGGATCAGATAGTGTGTCGATAGAGTCGGGTGTTTCGCCGCCCATGACATTAATTTTAACCGGCTCAATTTCGTGAGGTGTTTCTGTAGAAGGGATTTCAGGGGTTGTTTCGCCAGGAGTTATCTTGACCAATCCGCTGGAGTCTGAAGAATTTCTTGAGCTTGTGTCGGCAATGTCAAAAGTGTCGGTGTTCGTTGCAGGTTTATCAATCAGTGCTTCGGCAGCAGTGTAGGCTGCGTCAGGCGAGACTTTGCCGGGCATTACATTGCTAGCTGGCATCGCAAAAGCTTCGGCACCAGTCTCTGTGGTGGGCGAAGCTTGAACGTCTGAAGAACTAACAGGAATACTGGTCGACTCGTTAGTTGGACGCTCCATTAGTGCAGTACTGCTGCCTTCGGCCACTGGGGCGTAATTGTCCCATTCTTCATCGATCTCTAGTGGGCTATAAATATCTTTCATGGTAGTTCTTTCTTCGCCTTTCTTAATAAATTATATAATACAAGTTATGTATATTTTAGATGACAACATCTAGTTGTGTCAAACTTCTTGGCTCTCGCCAGATTAAGCTTACGGATGCTATAATAATCGCTATGGAATCATCTTCAAATAACGAACTCGGCAAGGTCTACGAACCAGCCATAAATGAGGCCAAAATATCTAAAATCTGGGAGGACGCTGATGCTTTCAAGCCCGCTGGCGACCCCAGTAAAGAGCCTTTTAGCATTATTATGCCACCGCCCAATGCCAATGGCACCTTACATGCAGGCCACCTGATGTACACCATCGAGGATATTGCCATCAGACAAGCTCGCATGCAGGGGCGGCCCACTCTGTGGCTACCAGGTACCGACCATGCCGGTATCGAAACCCAATATGTTTACGAAAAAGAGCTGGCCAAACAAGGCCAAAGCAGGTTTGATCTGGGTCCAGAAGAGTTTTACAAGCAAGTTATGGACTTCACTAAAAAGCATCAGGCCAGTGCCCTATCGGGATTTAAATCGATGGGTTTCTCGGCCGACTGGAGCAAGCTAAAATTTACTCTCGATGAAGATATTATCGATGTCGTCTATGATGTGTTTATTAGTCTCCACAGTGATGGCCATGTCTATAGGGGTAACCGGATTGTCAATTGGTGCCCGCGCTGTCAGGCTGCCTTCCCCGATATCGAAACAGAGCACATCGACCGTGACGACGCCATGTACACCCTCGATTATGGCACGGTCCAGATAGCCACTACCAGGCCCGAAACTATCTTTGCCGATTCGGCGGTTGCCGTTAACCCCAAAGACCGCAACTACGAGCTGCTGGTTGGTAAAACCGCCACAATTCCGCTCGTCGACAGGGCCATACCAATAATCGCCGACAGCTACGTCGACCCCAAGGCCGGCACCGGCGCGCTGAAGGTTACGCCCGCTCACGACAAAAACGATTACGAAATCGGCCAGCGCCATAGCTTGCCAGAAATTAGTGTCGTCGATGAAGAAGGCAAAATGATCAATGTGCCTCAGGAGTTTGCTGGCCTCGAAGTGCTCGAAGCCCGCAAGGCAGTAGTAAAAGCGCTGGATTCAGCAGGCAAGCTGGTATCGACCGAGCCGTTGACCCACTCAATTGCGATCCATGACAGATGCAGCACGCCGATTGAGCTAATTATATCGGAGCAGTGGTTTTTGCGTGTCAAGGAGCTCAACCAGCCCGTCATTGATGCCATCGAAAAAGACGAAGTGACCTTCTACCCTACCCGCTACAAGCGTAATGCCCTCAACTGGCTCAACCAAGAACACGACTGGTGTATATCTCGCCCCGGCTGGTGGGGTATTCGGATTCCGGTTTATTACAAAGTCAGCAACGACCCCAATAAAGATGCCTATCTGATCGCCAAGACCGAGGCCGAAGCCATAGCGTACTACGGAGCTGGCAACTACCGCGCCGAGACAGACACCTTTGACACCTGGTTTTCAAGCAGTCAATGGCCCTACGCAACCCTAATGACAAGTGGAAAAGGCGATTTCGAGCAATTCTACCCCACAACCCTAATGGCAACGGCCCACGAAATATTACACAAGTGGGTAACTCGCATGATCATGTTTGGGCTCTATACCACTAAGCAAGTGCCCTTCAAAAATGTTTATCTATGGGGCACCGTAACAGATGAGAAAGGCCAAAAACTTTCTAAATCTAAGGGCAACTATGAGGACCCTATGGCAATTACCGCCGAGTACGGCACCGACGCCCTCAGAATGGCACTCTCGATTGGTATTACAGCCGGAAACAATGGCGCCATCTATAACGAAAAAATCCAAGGCTATCGTAACTTTTGCAATAAGCTCTGGAACGTTGCCCGTTTCGTGCTGGCCAAGGTACCACCAGACACCGAGCCCAGTAAAGCCGAGCTGCTCTCCCCTGCCGACCACTGGGTGATAAACAAAATAAATTCGGCCATCAAATCTGTTACCCACGATATCGAAAGCTATCATTTCTCGGAGGCCGGCCAAACCATCTATTCCCTGCTATGGAACGATATTGCTGATAAATACATCGAGTACTCCAAGCAATCCCCCAATTATGCCCTGCTAGCCTACAGCCTCGATACAATTTTGCGCCTAGCACACCCCTTTGCTCCATTTATTACCGAAACTATCTGGCAAAGCACCATGTGGACAAACTCTAACCTTATAAGCGAACACTGGCCGAACATTATCCACAAACCGTCCACAGAGCAAGCCGAGCAATTTGAGATAGAAATCATCAAGGTTGTCAGCGCAGGCCAGCAAGATGCCAACAAGGTCGAAGCCTTAAAGCTACGCAGGGAACTGGCAGCAAAAGAGAATCAGCTAAAGCTGGCGACCGCCAAGCTCAACAATAGCAGCTTTATAGCCAACGCACCGAGTGCCATAGTAAAGGCCGAAAAAGCCAGATCTAAGCAGGCCGAACAGTCGATAAAAGATTTAGAGGTAGAAATTGAAAAACTTGAATCATCATAATTCTTTCTCGTTTCGTCTGATTGCTACGGCAATAATACTAACTTTGGGCTTGTATCTAGCTATTAGTATTCCGACCATCAAAAGCTGGCGCGACAATCAAATCGACAAGCTCTTGAGTGAAGCAAACAAAACAAGCAGCCCGGCAACTAAACAGGCCTTATTGGCTCAGGCCGGACTAATTGGTATCGACGACCCAATTGCCACAGGAGCCCTAGCTAACAATCTTTGGCAGACGGGGAACTACTTAGGAGCAATAAAGACCTACGAGCAGAGCTGGCTACGCATCGATAAAGCCTACCTTGGGGGGCTGGCCTTGAGGGCCGATCAGCCAGAGCTAGCCAGGCGATTATTTACCGAATCCAACCAAGCAGGGGAGAGCTCAGAGGCTCTGGCAGGGCTGGCAGTTGTCGAGTACATCTCCGGCAATACTCAAAAGGGATGTGACTACGCCGAGAGGTCTCAAAAGCTTAATTTGAGCAGTCCTGCGTCCGAGAGAGTCAATGCCATTTGCCTGATTTTGCAAAAAAAATCTAGCCTAACTCAAAGACAACAGACATATCTTTTACTAGATGCCCATATGTTCCGCCTAGCGCTCGAAAGGCTCGAAGCTACCGACCCCAAGGCCAACGACGACTGGGAGTCGATTGCCAAAATATATGCCAACTCAGGACGGCTAGACAAAGCTATAGCTGCTACCAATGGTGGCCTAGGCCAAAGCCCTAGCAACCAAACCTTGCTAGAGCTCAAGGTGCAGTATCTGTTAGCGCAGGGAAGAGACGCCGAGGCCAAGCCGCTCCAGACCCAACTCAACGAGATGAAGTTCGGCAAATTTCAGCTCCAATAATCTTTCACATCGAACAGAATTGCTTTCACAAAACAAAAATAAAGTTTGCTTTATGTTCGTTTTTATTGCTTAATTATTTACAGCTACCGGGACAGTGATTATTGACAGAAGCTAGTTATAGTTTCTTAATATAATCCCATTTCACTCAGGGGACCAGGGTCTGGAAAAAAATCCGTTTTTGCCCTATAATGACACGGTAACTTTTTAGCACCTTACAAACGTTCTGGGCAGCAGACACCGCCATAATTGTCCAGAATTAATGAAGCTACCGAAGATCAAAAAGATGCTTACGATTTAGAAAGTAACTATGGCTACAGTTGACGCGGAGAGGTACCCAAGTGGCTGAAGGGGCTGGTTTGCTAAACCGGTAGGGGGGCGTATGCTCCCGCGAGGGTTCGAATCCCTCCCTCTCCGCCAGTAGTTTTGCTAAAGTTATTATCCAAGCTATCTATGATTTGTCTGTTGCTCTTAACCAATAATTAATCCGAATGAACCGACAGGTGAATGTTTAATTATTGAAAGGAGTAATACAGCGCCAACTGGTGGTAGGCTATTTATAGACTACCTGAAGTCTAAGCTGTAGTTGCGACGAAGGAGAGGTGCCCGAGTGGTTGAAGGGAACAGTCTTGAAAACTGTCAGGCTGGCAACGGTCTCGAGGGTTCGAATCCCTCCCTCTCCGCCAGGAGAGTGATGGTCATGTCAAAAAGACATGGCCATTTCTCTTCTTGATGAGAAAGGATTCGAACCTCAGGTTCGTGAGCAAGCTCTGCACACAAAAGCTTGCTTTGAGTACAGAGCGAAGCGATTTAGCCAAAGCGTCATCCCTCCCTCTCCGCCATTAAAAACGGCCTGCACCTTAGTGGGTCTTTTTTAATGGCGAGAATAGCCTGAAGGTATATTATGGCTGTCATTTGTCGTAAATGACCGCAGGTATTGGACACACGGTGCGTTGTGAGGCATAATAATTCATAAGAACTATGGAACCAAAAGATCAAGCAAACAATACGCCAGACGCAGGCTTTAGGCCGGCAGAGAACCCTTTTGCCAATCAGCCAGCCCAAGACCCGCCGTCAATGCCCACAGCACCAACTCCTGTAATCAATCCGCTCCCTAGCCAAGCGGGTCAGCAGCCAACCCCCGCCATGAATATACCAACCGAAAATCTCATCCAAGCCCCAGCTCTAGATGCAAGCAGAGCACCAGTCTCCGATAAGTCTAATTTAGTCGGGGTACGGGCTGATGAAAAACGAGAATCTGACGGCGATATACCTGAATTAAAAACTCCAGAAGAAACCCTTTATGAGTGGCAGGCGCCAGAGTTTGTTTATACCCACAAACCCGCAGGCTGGTACGCCGCAGTATTTGCGTTTTTCGGAGCCCTTATGGTTCTGGCTTTATTATTTGTTGGTAGCGAAATTCAAAAATGGACAACGATAGGGCTGTTGGCTGTGATGTCGGTAGCAATTAGTATTTGGGCTAACCGTAAGCCCGCTGTTCTTCAATATCGAATAACTACCTACGGCCTAGAAGTTGGCAAAAGAAAACACTTATTTGACGACTTCCGAGCTTTCTATGAGTACATGGACTACAACCAGCCAAGCATTGATCTCGTACCAGGCAAACGCTTCGGTACTCTCGTAAGCCTTCCGCTTGCCACAAACGAAGCCGACCAAATCGAAGAGACCATCTCGCATATGATACCAAAAATAGAGCATAACGAGGATATAATCGACAAGTTATTTAGACGCATGCGTTTTTAGCTTTACCGAAAAGGAGTTATCAGGTACAATACCTACGTTCGAGCGCCCGTAGCTCAGCTGGATAGAGCGTTGGCTTGCGGAGCCAAAGGTCGCAGGTTCGAATCCCGCCGGGCGCACCATAGGCTGTGATTTAGCTTAACAAAGCTAATACACAGCCTATTTTTATTACTATTTTTACTAGTATCAGATGGGTAGCAATATAGCCATGCTGCTTCAAATCTAATATAATGCTCACAAAATGTATTGACCTTTTAGTATAATAGTTGTATAGTATCGTCAGCACCTTAACCACTACAGGCCAGGAGAATAAGATGGGAAGCAAGAGAGGCATGAGCCTTGCAGCTCAGAGGGCCTCGAGCAAAAGAAGCAAAAAACACGCTCGAGAAAAAAAGAAAGAACGCTTTAAGGGTCATGAGCCCTGCTTACTAGTGATTGATAACCCAAGCGTCAATAGCATTTGGTACAATGATGTCGCTGATTTCAGTGTTAAAGCACAAAATAAGCACCCAGGCTTCCCCTATGCTGCTTTGGCGAGAGCCTGCAAGACATACCTCAAGCAAACCTATGAGCAGCCATTTATGCTAGAAAGCGTAATATTTGCTAATCAGCGCGAGCATCAAGACCTGAATTCTGTCAGGCGTCTCGCAGAAGATTCTGGCTGGACTCTTTTTCGTAAGCCCAAAGTTGGCAGTAGCGACATCGATGAGAACATCCAGCAATACATAGATTTTTACCTAGAAACTGTGCCCGTCATGCATATTTTCTTGGCCGGTAACGATCTTCGTAATCATGGGCCAATCGCTGACAGACTGGTATCCGAAAACATCGGCGTGACGCTGTTGTGTTTTTTTGAAGATTTCTATGATAGAACGGTGCGCTCTTTGCAAGAGGAGACTCGCTACGACAGCTATGACATCAGGGAATTCATCGGCATGTAGCCTAGCATCTAATTATGTTTTTGGCTCTTTTATAAGGGTGGTACTTTTGTATCACCCTTTTTTATTAATTAATAAATTCTTTATCTAATTTTATAAGTTCGTAGGCTTGAATGGCGGAGAGGGAGGGATGGCGGCTACGCCTTCTCTGTAAGGTGCTCGTCCGCCGCGGCGGACTGCGCCCTTACTATACCGAACCCTACGGGTTCTCACCCCATCCATAATGAATTCAAAAAGCCCACCCAATGGTGAGCTTGTCGAATCCATGGCGGAGAGGGAGGGATGACGCTTTGGCTAAATCGCTTCGCTCTGTACTCAAAGCAAGCTTTTGTGTGCAGAGCTTGCTCACGAACCTGAGGTTCGAATCCCTTCTCATCAAGAAGAGAAATGGCCATGTCTTTTTGACATGACCATCACTCTCCTGGCGGAGAGGGAGGGATTCGAACCCTCGATACGGTTGCCCGCATACTGCTTTTCGAGAGCAGCGCCTTCAACCACTCGGCCACCTCTCCATCGTCGTAAGTACAGCTTACTTTTTCAGCTAGAATATGACTATTCTACCACCAGTCAGCACTGCACTACTCCTCCTTTAGTAATTAAACATTCAACTGTCGGTTCATTCGGATTAATTATTGATTAAGAATAACAAGCCGTCAATAGCCCAGGTCAGACAGGCTGCAGGTACAGCTTACACCATAGGCTAACCCTTGGCGACAGCAACTGCCCAAACACGCTTAGCGCCAACTAGCTTTAAAACCTTGGCACACTCGGCAACTGTTGCGCCGGTTGTTATAACATCGTCAACCAAGATAATTGTTTTTCCAATAACAGACTTATGGCAAATAAAGTTTCCCTGGATATTTTTAAACCGATTACCTCGGGATTGACCTACTTGCTTGGTGTGTTTGACCCGAACCAAAATAGCTGCAAATTCCATACCGTTGGCCTTGGCGTAATGTCGAGCCAAGAGCTCGGCCTGGTCGTAGCCTCTTTGGCGCCTTGATCGACCGTCGCTAGGAACAAAACTAACAATAGCACCAAGCTGGTATTTCGGATCCGGCAGGCGCTCGGCCAAGTAGCGGATTGCGCCACGGTGGTTTTGGTACTTCATAGCAAATATCAAATCTTTGGCGGTGCCCTCGTAACGATAAGCCACGCTCGCGCCACTGAGGGCTGATTTGCTGTAGCAGTTAGGGCAGGTTTTGCCGGTTGTATTGAGCTGATTGCACATCACGCAGGCTGGCTTCTTAGCCAAAAGGGAGCTCTCGGAGCATGTTTTGCAGACACAAACCCCTTCCTTGCCACAAACCAAGCATTCGTCTGGAGCTATAATGTTGAGTAGTTGTTCTAGCATATGCTTGCAATCGGTTGCTTACCTGATTATAATAATGACAAATAGGTTACCTAAGCAAGGATAAGGAGTTTGATCATGGCAAGAAAAAACGAAGTAGATGAAGAGATTCTAGAAGACGAATTTTTGGACGAAGAGCAGCCGCAATCTGAGGAATGGATGAATGAAGAAGAATTTGAAGGCCAGCTAGCGGTCGACGTCTATCAGACCAAAGACATGATTATTGTAAAAGCCCCAATCGCAGGAGTTAAGCCTGAAGACATCGATGTTGCGATTTCGGAAGATGTAGTAACAATTCGCGGCGACCGCAAAGACGAATTCGCAGTCGAAAAAGACAACTACTACGTACAAGAGTGTTTCTGGGGTTCGTTTAGCCGATCTGTTATTCTGCCTACCTCGACAGTAGCCGAAAAAGCCGAAGCTAGCCTTAAGGATGGCGTTCTAACAATCCAGATACCAAAGGTCGTACAAGAAGATCGTATTAAGAAAATTAAAGTTAAGCCAGCTGTATAGCAGCTACTAATCCCTACATAACAGTCTGATATCTCAAAAAAGCGAGCAACTCAAGCTCGGATCGCTTTGGCCTATACCCTACCGAGATCCAACAATCGACTCAGTAACCCGTTCTGATGCAATCCTGACAGCAATCGCTGAGTCAAAACCCGAAAGGGCAGTGCTAATCATGCTTATAAAGGCCGCGTCTGTCGTGGCGCCGTTACCTTTGTAGTAGCCCTGAGCGCTAGCGACTTGCTCGGCAAAGGGCCCAATAATGGTATCTTGGCCCTGGGCCTTAGCCAAATCTAGCCGGCTGGCTGGCTTCATGGTTGGTACCGAATAGAGGTTCATTATTTCGTAGCTGGTAGCGAAGTTATAAAAGTCCCAGGCGATGTCTGAATAGCCAGAAGTCTTAGAAACAGCCTCGGCCCAGTACTCCGAGTAGTTTATAGGGTAATCACCATTAACCTGCGGCACCTTGGCCATCTTAAATTTCAAATTTGGAGCCTGCTTGGTGAGCTGTAAATAGCGGTACGGATAATCGATCATCATTGCGGTCTTGCCCGAGGCAAAGGCCTGGGTACTATCGCCAAAGCCATCGTTCCAGGAATAACTGGATTTGCCAGGCTTTGCAAAACTAGTATAAAAGTCTAATGCCTTGGCCGAGCTGGGGTAGCCGGGTCCGGTCGGTAGCTCAAAGGTAGCTTTGGTAGGTGGAGTGTCCGTCATAACTGCGCCATTTTGCATCATCAAAAGAGCCATAATACTCGGTGCATTCGATATCTTCTCGGTTCCTAGAGCTATACCAGACCTTATGAGCCCATTGCTGGCTTTTAGGGCCAGCTTGGAGTTGGCATCGAGCAGCGCGGGCCAATCGGCCGGTGGGCTAGTAATACCAGCCGAGGCGAATTTGTCGGTATTATAAAACAAGCCAAGAGTTGGTAGGCCGTAGCTAACCGCCAATACCTCATTGTTGTCAGTCAAGTCTTTGACGAGAATATTTGCGAAGGTTTTTTTGTAATCATCGACTGTAAAGATAGCCTGTGGTGAAGGCTTAATGCTAGCCTTGTAGCGCGGCAGCCAGTCGGAGCGCAACATAAACATATCTGGCATATTTCCAGAGCTCAGTGCATCGGCAAGGCGCTTGTCGTACTCCGCGAGCGGAATATTAACGACCTCAATAGTTACACTGGGGTGTATGGCATTCCAGCGCTCTAAAATAGGCTTAAAAACTTCACTGCCATCGACACTACGCCAGTAGCTAAGCTTAATTGGGCCATTGGGGTAGCTGGCCTTAGGCTTGTAGCTGAGTTTCGGCTCTGCGGCAGGCTTGGGGGAGAGCACGAAGCTGCCAATTACAAATCCAAGCGCACCCATCGCTACTATAATTGCCATTGTTATAACCAGAGTTACAAAATTGTCTTTGTATTCGTGCATAACCCTTATTTTATAGCACAATAGCCAAAACCGCACCTAAAAAGTGCGGTTTTAAATAGTGATAATCGCTAGGCTAGAACTTGCCAAGAACATAATTGACTATCGAGAAGGCCAAAATCGAAACCACCAAGCCAATTATGGCATACAGAATAGTGTCTTTTGCGGCCTTAGTGTTCTTCTCTTCGCCTTGGCTAAAAATGTACCTGAACCCGCCAATGACTATCATTATCACAGAGGCTGTGGCGGCGGCAATTATCAGAATATTAATCGCATTGGTTAGTATTCCGCCCGAGCCTGTTAGGTTTGCCTGAATATCGGTGCCAGCGCAGTTGACACCGTTTGATGTAGTATTCAAATCGCAAGCTGCCGCCATTGCACCTTGAGGCCAGGCTATTAAAATGCCTGATAACAATATTAGCTGGGGCTTAATGATTTTTTGCATAGCTCTATAGCTTAATTTAGCTACTAGTTAAAGATATCTATTACGTAGTTGACAATCGAAAAAGCCAAAATCGAAACCACAATACCAATAATGGCGTACAAGATGGTGTCTTTGGCGCCCTTGGTGGCTTTTTCTTCGCCCTGACTAAAAACATACCTGAACCCGCCAATAATAAGCATAACTACGGCTGCTACGGCAATCAGAGCTATCAGAACGTTGATAATAAGTTTTATTTGGTCTTGGAGCACGGGAACTGTACCTGTTGGGTTGATAGCGTTGACGGCATTTTGCGCAGTTTCTGGAGCCGATTCGGCCAGAGCCTTAACTCCTATAAATGTGGCAGCTGTGGTAGCTCCGTAAATTGATTTTTTGATCGTACTAATTGAAATCATCGTTGTCTCCTTTAATATTTACATTAATTATACATTTTTAACAATCCTTATGCAAGAAATATTTACAGTTTGGGCTCAAGGGAAGGTAATTGCAGTTGCTAGCCCAGCTTGCCGATTACAAAGTTTGCTATGGCGTAGGCCGATAGCGATATTACCAAGCCAATTACGGCATATAGTATGGCATCTTTGGCGGTTTTGGTTTGCGATTCGTTCCCACCCGATACGGTGTACATGATGCCACCAACAATAATCGTAATTACGCTAGCTACGCCCGACACAAACGAGAGGATACTTACTACATTTACTATCAGCTCAGAAACGCTTGGGCCGTTGGCAACAGCAGTTGGTATAGAATCGCTGGTGATGACATCAACAGCCAAAACCCGAGCCGGCATTAGGGCTAGTGCTATTAGTGGCAATGTAGTGGTTAGTTTTTTCATCATTTTTGCAGCTGACTCTGTATAAATACCAATATACCATATGCTGAGAGCGATATCACCAGCCCGGCCACAGCATAGGTGATGGTTTTTTTGGCTTTCTTGAGTCCATCACCACCACCAGAGGTGGTGTATTGTATGCCACCGATAATAATAAATATTACCGACACAACGCCTGCGAAGAACGAGGCTATGCCGATGGCGTTTTTGATAATGAGGGGCACACCATTGGCAGCCAGGTTGCCAGATGCATCGAAAAGGGTATTGGTATCGACGCCGACAAAGAGTTGATTGATTATCTCGATAATTGCTCGGAAAGAAATCAAAAGAACCAATCCAGTGACGGCCTTAAAGATATTCTCTTTGCCTTTTTTGACTGCATCTTCGTTGCCACCCGAGGCGGCTATCTGAACGCCCGAGGCGATTATTATAAGTACAATTATTGAGCCGAACAGTCCGACCATAATATTCGCAATAAAATCTATTAGTGGCTTAACCGCTCCGGTTGCCGTGCCGTCTGGGTTGTTGACAACCGAGTCGCAGATCGACTGTGGCAAAACGCCGCATGTAACGGCTTTGGTGGGCAGGGGCAAAAAAACTGCCGCTAAGGCGATTAATAGTGCCGAGATAAATAAAATACTTTTAAATTTCATGTTTTTATTCTACCATAATCTATTGCCCTGGTTATAATTGTTTTGAATAAATGAACTAATAAGTATATAATTGAACAAAACTTATGCTTAAGACAAACAAACTTTTTAATAAATTAATAATAGGATTTATTTTTTGTATTGTGTTATTTACCGGTATGGCGCTGTCAAGCGAGAAAGCACTTGCATATGATACATCGGTAGTATGTACATGGGAAAATGCTGGGAAAATAGAATGTAAATACAATGTGACTGAAGCAGATAATTCGTTAACTGGGAGTGCCATAGTTGGGGCTGTGGGTATGGTTACTGCAGGGCCAGTTGCTGCAGTCGCTGCGGTGGCAACGAAATATGCGGCTGTGGAAGCCTATAACTGGTTCGAAAACTCATGTAAAACGGGAGCAGGGTGTGATGATTATTTTTTCGACCCGGCAGCGAGTCAGGCTGCTGGATACCCAGTATTCGGTGGCGGCAATACGAACGATAACCACTCCGGTTATTTACATTACATCACGAATAATCCCCTGGTTGCGTACCAGTCCGACAACAGTCAAGGTATAAAAAACATCCCGGCTGCTGAAGATGCAAACTGGACGCTTGTTGGTAAGTATCAGAAAGCCTTAGACGCGGCTGAGAGTGGTAAGTGTAGCTTACTAAAAACCACGAACTGTAATATACAAAATGCTGGTAGATACGATGGCGAAGGTTTAGATGCTAAACCTTTCTTACAAACAATTGAGAGTATACAGTCCGTTGCCGCCATGAAGCAACTCTGCGAGCAACAAGCTCCGCTAGGCTTTGTGCTGTGCCCTATCTATGAAGGTATAGTCGGTAGTATTAGTGGCCTTATTGGTGGCCAAGGTGTGTCGGGCCCACGAGAGGGCCTGCTTATTAGCTTTTTGACATTTAGCCCTCTCAACTCTACCAAAACTGGTGAACCTGGTGGGGTGGATGCCTTGCAGGGCATAGTCTCTAGCATCATTGCGCTCGCTAACTCATTTTATGTAATAGTATTTTTGGTGCTGATATTTTCTAGTAGCTTGCCTCTCGGTCTCGATAACTACACCATCAAAAAAACCCTGCCAAAATTCATAGCGGCCGTTATTATGACCCAGTTTGCATACGTTATTTGTGGGGCTATAGTAGACATTTTCAATGCGCTTGGTACAATTGTGCCAAATATTATATTCGCACTACCCGTAGGCAGCGATATTGTAGCTGGAGGAGGCCTATCTAACCTGCAAAAGGGCCTACAGGCGGGCATAGCGGTGCCCCTCGCGGGAGGGTTCTTCTTAGCATTCGGGTGGATTCTGATAATAATATTTGCACTGATAGCTTTAGTGGCAATAGTGGTAGGTTTTATGTACATGATTCTGCGGTACTTGGTGCTGTTCATATTAATCCTCTTGGCGCCGATTGCTTTTGCTAGCTGGGTGCTGCCAGGTACCGAAAAGTTCTTTTCGACATGGTGGAAAAACTTCATACGGCTAAATGCGATGTTCCCACTTATTACCGGCTTGATAGCTGTATCGATACTAATATCACAGACGCTTCTGGCGTCAAAGGAGACAAATGTCGCAGTAAAGTTTATTGCTATGGTCGTGCCTTTAATTGCACTTTTCTTGATTCCCAAAACGCTGAAGTGGACAACCCAAGGCATGAGTGCGCTTGCGGGCGGAATGATGGGAGCTGTGGCTGGCAAAATGGGTGCAGGAGGAAAAGCCATCACCAACCAGGCACAGAAACAGGCAAAAAAAGGCATGCAATATGGACAGGGTAAAGCGTTTGAATTTGGAAAGAGGAACGCTGCTGAAAGAGGCATAGGCACACAAGGCTTCCAAAAAAGAGAAAAGCAAAAGGTTATGGAGGCATCTAGAGCCAAAACCAAAGATGAAATTATTAATCTAGATAGAGATGCGCTTCGTGGTAGTGCCGGAAACGCTGCATCAGCATCAGGAAGAAACCCAAGAAGCACTCAATCCGCTGGTGCCCTGAAATCTCACCTAGATAGACTAATAGAAACAGGTGACTCAGTAGGGTTAGCTCAGACTATGCAAAGCTACCACAGCGCAGGAGTTGCGGCAGGCCTATCTTCATCTGAAATTGACAACAACTGGACCAATGCTTTGGGTTCAGGCTACGGTGCAGCAAAGGAAATGAGTCCAGATCTTGTTGAAGCAAGCAAGTCGTCTGCTAAGATGAATAGCCGAGCAAGTTCAACGGCTGATGTGACTAGTGCAGGGGGGCATGCTTCAGGAAAAGAATATGTACATATGTCAGAAGGTGATTACAGCACGATGGGTGAAGACAAGCTAGCAGCTATGGATACTGAGATGCTAAAAAGCATAGTTACCTCTGTAGGTAACGGAGAGGATATGAATAACTTCAAATTCGATCAGCAATCGCTTGAAAATGTATTAACCAATCCAAACTCTAGATTCAAAAGTGCCGAAGCCAGAAAAGCACTCCAGACTATTGCAGCAACTAAGGGATGGAAATATAAGTAGACTGATATGGGACAGTATAAAGTACCTCTAGACATCGAGGCTGAAGACAAAATCTTAGGCCCTTTGAGCCTGCGGCAATTTATATATGTAATTATCGGCTTGCTCTGGGCCGGGCTGATGTGGCTACTATTTAGCAAAATAATTGTGCTGATGATAGTACTAATAATACCGATCACTGGGTTCTTTTTGTTGCTGGGTTTTGGTAGGCGCCAAGAGCAAAACTTCGAAAGCTACTTTGTGGCGGTTTTGCAGTACTTTGTGGTTCCACGAATTAGGGTCTGGGACAAAGATCTAACCCAAGTTGAGCTAGTAAAAAAAATCGATATCGCGCCCGAAGTTATTCCGCTCAAAAATATAAATATGGGCAGCCTCAAGCAGTTGGCGCTCATAATGGACACCCACGGAGCCCAAAAAGACCCCACAATTCAGCTGGTCGACAATGCCAATCAGGCTGCAACGTACAGCCAGCGAATCGTCGACCCGGCAGCGATTGCAAGTACTGCAGCCATTACGAACGCCAACGTAAGGCTTACTCAGCAAGACGACGTGCTAGATGCTACCAATATCAGAAGTACGCAGATAAATAGCCTACTAGAGAATGTCGAGGCCAATATTCAGCACGACGCCGTGAATAGTATGCAAAGAGGGCTGGCCAGTAAGTCTAGTTCGGCAACTCCGATGCAAAATAATACTCAACCCAGCACCTCGGGTGCTATAATTAAAAAGGCTATGCTGCAATCAAATAACCTGACCGTCGAGCAGATTGCCCGAACTACTAATGAAAATGTAATATCGGAGGGGCAGTCCATCAAGATCGCTCCCTCGCCACAATAAAAAACTATGCAACCAAATCAGCCCAATCCAGCCCAACAAGAATATGCCAATAGCGTAACGCCTCCTAAAAACAAGAAGGCCGCACTTGTTAGCACCCAAGGCCATCTTAACTTCGCAGAGGTCAGGGATGGCGTAGTAATTATGCGCGACGGCAGCCTACGGATGATAGTTATGTGCTCGCCAACCAATTACGACCTCAAGAGCGGCGGTGAAAAAGAGGCTATCGAATTTGCATATCAGGGCTTCTTAAATGGCCTGCACTTTCCTATTCAAATATGCATACAGTCTCGCAAAATCGATCTCGATGGCTACCTCGATAAGCTCGACCAAATGATGGCCGATCAGCCCAATCCACTACTGGCCGAACTAATGGAAGACTATATTTTTAATGTTCGGGATCTTTTGAACGTCGCCAATATTATGGACAAAAAGTTTTTTGTGGTGGTTCCGTACTATGTTATCGAAGAGGCCAAAGGCAATGTTTTTAAGCAAATTGCTAGCACCCTAGGTGGGCCCAAGGATGTTTCCCAAACCGACCAGCAGTTTGCGCAGCGCAAGAGCGAGCTAGTGCTACGAACCAATATGGTGGCCCAAGGCCTAGCCAGCATCGGGGTGCGCGCAGCGGTCTTAAAGACCCAAGAGGTAATTGAGCTTTATTATGGATCTTACAATGTCGATGAATCGCAAAACCAAGCCCTTGTCGATACCGGTGGCATGACGACAGCAGTAGTGGCCCGAGATGGCGCACCAGCTGGTCCTTATACTCCCCAGCCCAAAGAGCAAGAGCCACCAGACCTCTACGCCGCCGCCAAGCAACAAGCTCCGCCAGGAGGGACGAACTAAAATGGCCTTCGGAAAAAAACCACCAATGATCGACCTCCAGACATCGGCTCAATTGCAACAAGAGCAGACCTACAAGCAAGGCGTTACTACCTTGCGCGATATTATTGCACCCAGTAGCTTCGAGGTAAAAAGCAACTATGTCAAAATTGGCCGACGCTATGCCCGTACTTACTTTGTATATGCTTACCCACGCACACTCTTTACTGGCTGGCTATCGCCAATTATTAATCTCGATGAAATAGTCGATATTAGCCTCAATATCGAGCCCGTCGAGAGCCAGATAATACTCAACAACTTGCGTAAAAAAGTCGGTCAGCTCGAGGCAAGTAATTCTATCTCCCAAGAAAAAGGCAAAGTTCGCGACCCCCAACTCGAAGCCCAAATTAATGATGCCGAAGAAATCCGCGACAAACTTCAGGTTGGCGAGGAAAGATTCTTTCGGTTTGGCTTTTACATAACCGTATACGGTAAAGACGAAACCGAACTAGAGCAAATTGGTAAAAAAATCGAAAGTATTTTGGGTACCGGCCTGGTGTATGCTAAGCCCGCCACAATCCAAATGGAGCAAGGCTTTAATTCGACCTTACCAATGGGCACAGACCAACTTCAAATTAGGCGCAATATGGATACCGGTGCAATATCGACTAGCTTCCCATTTACTACTGCCAACCTCAGCCGAGACGAAGGTATTTTGTATGGCATTAACCGCCAAAACAACGGCTTGGTACTATTTGATAGATTTAGCCTTGAAAATGCCAATATGGTGGTCTTTGCCAAATCTGGTGCAGGTAAAAGTTTTGCCATAAAGCTCGAGTGCCTGAGGTCGCTAATGATGGGCACCGAGGTAATAGTAATCGACCCCGAAAACGAGTACCAAACTCTCTGCGATGCCGTAGGCGGCAGCTTTTTGCACCTGAGCTTGGCCAGTGATACCCGTATCAATCCTTTCGACATTCCGATTACTATTGACCCCGAGGAAGCCGACAACGCCCTAAGAGCCAACATCATTATGCTTCATGGTCTATTGCGTTTAATGACTGGGCAAATGAGCCCAGCAGAAGAGTCTGATATGGACGTTGCGCTAATAAATACCTACGCCCAAAAAGGCATTACTAACGACCCGCTAACACATACTGCACAGCCCCCTGTAATGATAGACCTTTACAATACCCTCAATGCTATGAGTGGCAATGGCCCTTCGCTAGCAGCTCGTTTGCGTCGCTATACCGAGGGTACTTTTGCAGGAATATTCTCTGAGCAAAGCAATGTTGACCTCAACAATAACTTTGTGGTTTTTAATACCCGCGATCTCGAGGACGAGCTGCGCCCAATCGGAATGTACATAACCCTAAATTATATCTGGAACAAAGTCAAAACAGACAAACGCAAGCGGATACTCGTTATCGACGAGGCCTGGCAACTAATGCAATATGAGGACTCGGCGATGTTTATGTTTAGTATCGCCAAGCGTGCCCGTAAGTACTACCTAGGCCTAACGACCATTTCGCAAGATGTCGAAGATTTTTTGAGTACGCGCCTAGGTAGGGCGGTGGTCAACAACTCGAGCCTTCAGCTGCTCTTAAAGCAGAGTCCGTCGTCGGTCGATCGTATTGCAGACACCTTTAAGCTGACCCAAGAAGAAACCAAGCGCCTTACGCAGTTTCCGGTCGGTGAGGGGCTGTTTTTTGCGGGGCTAAGCCATGTTGTCATTAAGGTCATTGGTTCGCCAACAGAAGAGCAGCTAATAACCACCAACCCTAAAGACATCCTGGAAAGGCAAATGAAACAACAAGAAATGAGCGCCAACATTAGTGATCAGCCCGGCCAAGGCACTACTGCGAGCTAAAAATTTTGTTTGTTCAAGCTTTGGCCAGGGCCTGTAGCCAATAGTTTTGTAACATAAGTAACTTTGCTATAATAAGCTTAAGGATTTAATTTATAAAAGTATGGATGGGAGTAATTTAAAGCCAGAGCCTCAGCAGCCTTCTGCTGGTGGAGGTTCAAAACCGAAGCCATCCGGAGGGCTGGGTGGCGATAGCCATGCCCAAGAAAGCCAGCTGTCTTCGGGCGATCAAGGGCAGGGTGGTGGCCCTCAAAAAGCTAGCCGAATAAACGACTCCATAAAAGACAAGGCTGGGTCGGCAAGTGAAACCATGAACGATATCAAGGATGTAGCAAAAGCTGGTCCGACTGGTTTAGAATCTACCGGCAAGGAAATCAAGCAAGGCTACGAAAAAAATGGTGCCAAAGGAGCGGCCGGAGCGGCGGGCCGCGAAGCGGCCGGAGCAGCGGCGGAGGTAGGTGTCGATGTGCTTACTGGTGGTTTGGGTGCAGAATTAGGCGGAAAAGTACAAAAAGGTGTAAGCAAAGCCCTAAAAAAAGAAAATCTCAAAAAGATAGCCATCGGTGCTGCTGTATTTTTGTCGGTCCCGCTAATTATTATTGGCATAATTGTTGGTGTTTTATTTTATGTAGCATCCAACCCTTATAAATTTGTGCAGCAAGTTGTCTCAGACCCAAAAATCCGCGAGCTTACAGTCCAGGCGGCCAAGCTGGCTATAAAAAACATCATAGGCAGCGAAGACATCTACAAAAAATATGGCTATGTCGAGATAAAGCCTGGGCAGGCTATTGCTGCGCCCGCTAATGCTGTTTCTCCAAAGCCAGGATCCATAGAAGAAAAAATGTTAAAAATAAACATCAAGAATGCCCGTTATCAAAGCAGTGGTGTGGCTCCAGATTGCCCCTACACCTACACCACCAAAGATCTAACCGACCCCAAAACAGGCGCTACCACCAGCGTCATCGATGAGGTCAAGAATAAGTCCGGTGAGGTTGTCGAAAGGAATGGCAATTTTGTGGTGAGCTACTGTATCGTCCAGTCTATGCCGCTTTATAATATGATGGTCCGCACTCAAAAAGCTAGGGATGTTAATGATTTTAGTAAGACCACACTCAACTATGCCGACGGCAAAGACTCGACCAACATCAAAGGCAAGAGCCCAGCCGAAGTAAAAAAGTATGTATACGACAAAACTTACAACCGCATTACCGGCAAAGAAGACATCAAGACAAAAATAGCAGATGTCGACGAATACATCCTTCAGGTACGAGAAAAGCTAGAAAAGGATGAAAACCCCGACTCGGTTCAATTTGATTTTGGGCCAGATGCTAATACCGATAACGCCACTACCAAGACACTCTGTACTTTTACTAACGGATACCTATCCGACGAAAATATAAGAAAAGGCATATTGGCTCGTCTCAACTCGGGGCAGAGATCTGGCATCAAATCTAACACGCTTTCCTCGACCCGCGAGCTAGGGCTGCTCTCAAACGAAGAGCTAACACCGACCTTTGGGCAGCTCGACGGCTGGTCAGCCAGCCGAGCTTATTCACAAAATGTTTATGGCACCCAAGCCGGCACAGCAATCGACCCTGAACGGCTCGGCAACACCTCTTACGGCGCTAGCTACGAAACCTCACTTTCTTTGTTGTCTAATATTAAGAGTAAGTGCAGTAGTTATAAAGACGCAAATTCATTCTTGGGCAGTTTAAAGGATTTCTTTGGGCTTGGGTCGGACCCAGATGCTATTCGGCGGAACATATTGCTGACGTATGATGCACTAAGACAAGATATTGTGGATCAATCCAATGGCAAATTTACATCAATCGACGATTTTGGCCTAGACCAGCTGATGGTCGGGGTAATACGCATGGGCGGTGGCTCGGCGGTCTCGGGCCTAGAGGCTGGCACCCAAAACTTCAATAACCAATCGCAGGGCTTCAGGACTCTATCAAACCAATACATGATGCGCATGGGTGGTAGGTTCTTAACACCAGAAGAGTCGAGCCAGCTCAATGCACTTTCTGAAAACACGCGGCGGGATGTCGAAAGCAAAAATGGCTTGGCATATCGGCTTTTTGCTGAAGACAACATTCGCTCGCTTGCCAACATCATTCGCTACGAAACACCTCGAACCACCGGCGAACTTGGCCGAAAAGGCAAAGACTACATTGCTAGCCTTGCTAACCCCATAAAGTTGCTGGCCGATTTGAGCTCGAGTTTTAGCCAAGTGGTTCTTGGTAAAAGCACTGTAGCCTATGCTGCCGGCGCAACTGGCGACGCATATATGCGCATTGGTACCATTGGGTTGCCGGCAAGCGAGCTAGACAATACAGACATCATAGCAAACTCCAATGAGGTCCAGGACCTTATAGCAACCGGTAGCCCTGATCAAAAGAAAGTACTGGGATACTTCGAAAAGTGCTCTAAAGCCAATATACCCACCGAGAATATCTTTGCCAGGGAATATGCTGTTAACTATACCAATGAAAAGGCAATAGTAAGCAAAGACAAAATTATTATCGATGACAAGGACGGCTACCCAAAATACCCATCGGTTGCGGATAACTATGGCGCCTTTGGGCTTGCCAGCAAGGAAGAGCTCATGGCCTGCGAGCTGTACTTGCGTCCAAATAACCCAACCACCACAAGGGATCTTGGGGGCAGTGTTCAGACAAGAATTGCTAATGTTCCAGGGGGTATTGCTGAGCTAGCCAAAAAGTATCGGCTTTACCTCTATGCCAACAGCATGGTCGACCTTATGGTCGAGCTTAGTAGCACCGAAAAAACCGATAGTATTTATGCCAACGGCGCGAGCGCGAGCCAACCAGCGCCTGGTGGTGGTGGTGGTGGTGGTGGTGGCGTTGTAGCAGGCGACACATCCAATCTAACCTGTGCCGCTGGCACAGACGCTGGCATTGGTGATGGCTATGCAAAAGGTAAGCTCTATAAAATTAGGCTGTGCACTGTAGGTGGAATAACTGTTAATGCGCAAATCGCCAGCAATGTTCAGGGCTTGCTGAATAAGTCTAGCTCAGATGGGCTTAAATTGACTGGCGGGGGTTTCAGGACAATGCAACAACAAATATCACTCAGAACTTCAAACGGTTGCCCAGATATATATGATGCACCATCAGATAGATGCCGCACCCCTACAGCCCGGCCGGGATACTCCAACCACCAAATGGGCCTCGCTATCGATTTTTCTAGTAGCGGCTCATTAATAAGGAGCCAATCGTCGTCAGGATTCATTTGGTTAAACAACGATTTAAATGCCAAAAATTATGGGCTTTTTAACCTGCTTTCAGAGCCTTGGCATTGGTCGGTGGATGCGCGTTAATATGAAAAGTATACTTAAAAAATACTGGTGGGCGATTTTGGGGGCAGGGCTGTTGGTGCTTGTACTGGCAGCTGTCAGCAACTTCAGCACCAATAACTCTGCAAAACTGCTTTCAATCGAAAGCGCCGAATCAATACTTACTATTAATAAAGCTTCGATTTATGTATTAAATAACAAAAGGATAGTTAAGCTCCCTGGTGCTAGCTCGGGCGGGGTTTTTAGTATTATAGACTCAGATGTCACCTATGCCTCGGTGTCTTCTGATAAAAATAAAATATACTATACAAAAGGCGCGGGGATTGCTTCTAAATCATTTATTTTTGATGTTTTAAACGGCAGCATTAAAGAGTACCAGGCCTATGACGAATTTTTCTGGAAAAACAGTGCGGGGCAATTTGTAAAATACCAATCCGGAAAAAGCACCATACTGTCTGAGTCGCTAGTGGTTGAGCTTAGCAATTTGCCTTATTCGGGCTTTATATCCTATGCCGGGGTGGTGCTTGGTAGCTCTGGTGGTGAGTCGCCAGAAACCCAAGGCTATCGTTGGGTTGTAGCTAATAAAGCTTCAGCAAGCTTTAGTACTCTTGATATATTGGACTATAAAGACGAGACAGCGCCCTGGGTCAGTGGAGATTATTTGCTGTATATTAACAACAAAGACCAGACCGTTGTTATTGACAATAAAAACCAAAGAAAAACCATTAGCCAGCCAATCCTACCTTCCAGAATAACTACTGCGGCGGGCGCAAGCCAGTACTTCGTAAGCGTCGATAGTAAGCCCGGATATATCAACATCAGCTCGCTTAACCTCGCTGATGGCCAAGTAAAATTACAAAAAAAGGTTGATGTCGGCGGTCTTTTAAAAAAAGAAGGGTTGAGCCTAGAAAATATCAAAGAGGTATACTTTTCGGATGACAGCTTGTATGTTTTGATAGGAAGTAAAATAATGAGGATAGCATTATGAAAAAAGTTTTACTACTAATATTGTCTATATTTATATTTAGTATTAACTCTCAGGGAGCTTTGGCGTTGAGTAGCGTAAAAGGTAGTGATCCGACTGGCCAGAGTCAGCGCTCCATAATAGAAAAAACTCCTTGGCTAGACCCAACAGCCTGCGTTACTGGCGGAGGGTCTGCCGCGGTCACAACTAGCGGTGGGAAGGTATATATCTTGGGCGATTCTATCACTGCCAACACGCAGTTTGTGCAAAACAAAATTACTGAAAAATTAAAAGCCAAGAATTATGATCCTGCCTACAATTCAGTCTCCAGTAGAAGCCTGAGTAGTGGCGATAGCGCCCTCAACGGAATTAGCGTTTTTGAAGCTGACGCAGCTAGCTGGAAAAATGCCGGGACCATCATTATAGAGCTAGGCACCAACGGTGGTGTAACACAAGAAAATATTGAAAAAATAATGGCCATAATAAAAGCCAACAACCCTAGCGCAAAAGTTTACTGGGTGAACATAGGAGCCATTGATACTGCTAAGTTTACAACTCCTAAAAAAGCTGACGAATATAGCCAAATAATACAAGAGAACTCTAGCCTTGGATACACAGTGATTGACTGGAATGCAGTAGCTAAAAAAAATCCAACCTACATTATATCCGACGAATCTGGGGTTCATCCATTTAACGATGCCGGTAGCCAGGCTTATGCGGACACAATTGCCAGTAGCCTCACTTCGGCAACTTCGGCAACTTCGCTGAGCGGTGTCTGCTCTTGCCAATCGCTAAGTGGTGGGGGTGGGGGCGGAAACATTACCGGAAATAATAATGAAGAAAAAGTCTGGAACTACCTAATCTCCAAAGGCCTGACGCCTTTTCAGGCAGCAGGCATGATGGGCAATATGGCCGCTGAAGCCCATTTTGAGCCTCGGCTAGTAGAATACACTTTGCTCAACTCCAGAGGAGAGATATCTAGACCTGGTCAGCCTTCTAGCTTAGACGACTTCGTGCCGCCGAACCAGTATCCAAATGGTCGGCCAGGGTACGGCATTGTTCAGTTCACCAGCCCGGGGTACAAACAAGCCCTTCGCGAAAAATCAGCTCAAACCGGTAAGATAGCTGGAGATCTTGGGCTGCAGCTCGATTACCTGTGGGAGTTACTAATAAGTAAACCGTGGGGTACAAGTCTCAGGGCAACGACCACGATCAACGATGCGTCAGATGTTTTTCTGAAAGAGTTTGAGATACCCGGTGACATACCCGGACAAATACCTATCCGAAGGGCAAGCGCCGAGAAGATATTTAATACATATAGTGGAACGGTAACAACAGTCAATACCAATGCTGGTTCTGACCAGAACTGCGGGTCGGCTATTTCGCAGGGGTCTACCGCAAGTGTAGTTTTGGTGGCAACACAAGAGCTTGCATCGCAAGGCGATACAACAGGAGGGGACAAATACATATTGGGCTCAGACAAGTCTATCCCTTGGTGTGCTGCTTTTGTTAGTTATGTCCTAAAACAGGCTGGAGTTCCTTTTACCGGTGGGGCGGGTGAAAATGGATATTACATACCATCTGTGGCTTCTGTACGATCATATTTTGAAGCAAGCCCCAACACCTACCACCCCGCCCGGTCAGGCTACGTTCCGCAGCCCGGCGATATAGTTATTTTTCAGGAGGGAATAAAGCCCTGGGAAAGCCATGTCAATATAGTTATTGCTGTCGAAGGATTCAAAATGACCACCATCGGCGGTAACGAATATAATAAAGTGAACCAAATGTCATTTCCAAACTATGATGAATCATTTATAACAGGCTTTGGCACACCAAAAGGAGTTAAATAATGAAAAATCTTTATTCCCGATACAAAAAAATAATATGGTCTGTAATAATAATGATTATAGTATCGTTTTTAGCTTGGGGCATATATATATTGCTAGTATTTCAGGTTTTAAGTATTACTCCTTCTCAGAATAGCAAAATTAGCGGTGGGTCGGGTCAGGTTACTTTTAACTTCAACCGTGACCTAGATACCATAGACTTGGGCAAGCAAATGTACTCTAGCGAAGGATTGGCTATTAGTGCCCAGGTTGATAGGAACAAACTAACCCTATTTATATCTAATATTAATCAAGTAAAAAAGTACCGGATACAGCTTAAGGACATAAGATCCAAAGATGGTAACGCAATCAGCTATATAAACTACCAGTTTGAAGGCGCTTTTGTGCCTTATGGCCAATTAAGCGACAGTGAAAAAAATAGACAAATTAAAGAAACAGACAAGGGAAACATTCAGGACCCCGTAATGGGTATCTTGCCAAAATATGGCGATAACTATGTAATTAAATATGAGCTATCTGGTGAGCCTTCGCAAAAAGGAAAATATATTAAATTGAATATTATATTACTTCTGGATGCCCAGAATATTAACAATAGGGATCTCGCTAAGCAGTACAAGAACGAAGCACTAGGGTTTCTAAAAAATAATAATATCAACCCAAACGATTATGTAATAAAGTACGACCCAGATTACGCCGCGGGTTTGTAATCTAGTATATTTTAATTTTATCTAGTTTTAGTGATTCCATTATTTTGTCTGTGCTCGATCTAAGCTCTAGGGCCTCGTAGTTGTTTTTGGCCTTAACAATGATTGTGCCTTGGCGAATCATTACAGATTCTGGCTCGATTCTGGTTAGCTTAGTAATTTTATTTTTGATCTCCACGAGCTCGCTGGCCCCAGACTGAAGTTTGGAGTATTTTTTTAGATCTTGGTTTTTACTGATTGGCTCCATTATATTTTTACTATCTCATAATCATTGATGCTATCGCCGATCGAGGTTGAGGTAAGAATTGTCTGCTGGTTGGCTGCTTGCTCTATAAGGTGTGATTGTCGTTGATCGTCGAGTTCACTAAGTACGTCGTCGAGCAAAAGCAGGGGAGGGGTTTCGGTCTTGAGACGTATATAGTCGAGCTCGCAAAGCTTGATGGCCAGCGACAAAGAGCGGTTCTCGCCACGCGACAAATTGTCTCGCGTCGAGAAGCCATTGAGGCTTATTGCAAGCTCGTCTTTGTGCGGACCCTTGCTGGTAAACCCTGCCGCCATATCGTCGCCCAGACGAGCCTCTAGTGCAGCTAGGACGTGGTCTTTGTCTTTGGGTAGGGTATTGAGTTGTTCGATTGTTATTTTATCGCTGTGTCCGCTAATACTAGAATACTTTTTACCAAGGTTTTTATTAAGAAAGTCCACTAGTTCGTCGCGGTGCGAGTATATTGTACTAATCGGGTCTACTAGCTGGAGGTTGTAAACAAAAAGCTGATCCTTAGAATTAGTTCTGTTGTGCTTAAGGTTATAAAGCAATTTGTTGCGCTGGGTTAGTATCTTTTGAAAACGATTTATGGCGGTTAGGTACTCCCTAGAAGTTTGGATGATAATATTGTTTATCAGGTTGCGACGAAATTGTGGCCCATCGGTTATGATTCGCACATCGTCGGGTACAAATATTACAATCGGTTGGATACCAATAACATCAGAGGCGCGTTTTTTTACATTATTGATGGTTATTGTGCGTGATACGAAGCCACCACTTTGCTTTAGGCGGTACTCTAGGTTGCTTGGCTTTTCGTGCTGGTAGCTAACATTTAGCTTCATAAAATCCATATCTCTTTTTATCAATGAAGACTGCGTCGATCGAAATGATTTGGTAATAAAAGCATAATACAGTGCTTCTAGGATATTGGTTTTGCCAGCTGCGTTACTGCCTATAATAGCAGTTGTATTGGGGCTAAAATTAATACTTAAATCACCGTGAGAGCGAAAATTAACTAGTTTTATAGACTCGATCATTAGCTACGCAAGGGCATAATAATATGCACTTCGTTGGCATCTTTGATTTTTGGGCTCAAAGCCAAAGGGTCGAGCTTATCGTTGATACCAATTGTTATGGTTTTGCCATCTATTACCGACAAAATATCGGTGATGTATTTGGCGTTAATGTTGATAGAAGCATCTTTACCAGTCTTTTTGACGGTTATTTTAATAGTGTTTTCTCCGACGTCGCTGGTTTGGGCATCGATAGTGAGCTCATCTTTTACAACCTTTAGGGCTATCCCGTGTGAGCTTTCTCTAGCAAATACTGAGCTAACCTTTACGGCCTCCACTAGCTTATCTTTATCACACTCGATAGTAGTAGTGGTAGTTTCAGGAATAATTTTTTTGTAATCCGGGTATTTACCCTCAGTTAATTGGGATATTAGCTGGCTATCGCCGACAATAAAAGATATTTCAGATTCACCAATGATTATTTCGATTCCTTCGACATCTTCAGACGATATCAGCCTCAATAGCTCTGACACTGTCCTTACAGGTATGATGCAGTTGATAGATTCGCTAGATTGGTAGGCACTCTTGACCTCTGATAGTCGATAACTATCGGTGCCAGCCAAAATAAGTTGGTTGTTGTTGATACTAAAATAAATACCAGCCAAGACTGGCCTGGATTCGTCGATACTAACACTAGCCAAGACTTTTTCTAGATTGTTCTTGAGACTAGACGAATCAAACTTGATAGATTTTGTGTTGGCTAGCACTGGTAGTGTAGGGAACTCGCTAGCCGCTACTCCATTGAGGCGACTAACGATGCCACTACCCTTGATGGTTAGGTTGGTATCATCGGCGATCAGTTGGAGAGTGTCTTCGGAGATAGAATTGACCAGCTCACCAAGGAGACGGGCAGGGATGGCTATTTTACCTTCTTTTTCAACTTTAGCACCCAGCTTGGTAGTAATTGCTAAATCCAGATTGGTAGAGCTTAATTTTAGGATATTCTTGTCGGTTTCGATTAGGATATTGCCTAGTACCTCTAGGGAAGAGCGGTTACTAACCAGTCTAGAACAGATATTCACAGCTTTTAGAAGATATTTTACTTTTACGGCAACTTTCATAATTTTGAACTCCAATTTAGATTTGTCTTATTTATTATATTTAATTTAATAGATAGTAGTAATAGTAATAGTTTATGTGGATAGTGTGCAAAAAAACCTATTATGCTTTTATAAAGCCATAAACCTTGGGGGATAAAATCATGAAAAAGTTTTGATAAAGTCTGTATAAACATCCCATTATCAACAGTGTTTAAAATTTGCGATTCGTCAATGGTGCATTCATTGTGAATAAATAATTGGTTTTTCACAAGATACCCACTAGTTTTACACACACTTATCCACATACTACTGACCTACCAAAATCTTTTTAATAGACTGTATATCTTGGCTCATAACACTATCGCGTGCCGATTGGGTGCGGATCTTATTAACCCCGTGCATTATAGTGGTGTGGTCTTTGCCACCGAGACTTTTGGCAATACGAGGAAAGCTCAAGCTCAGCTCTTCGCGCATAATAAACATCGCGATCTGCCTCGGCACCACAACTTCGCGAGAACGTTTCGTACCAACAATATCGTTGTAGCTTATCTCGAAGTAGTCGGCAGTTTTTTGGAGTACTATTTTAGGATTAACCTTAACTTGAGTTTGTGATATATACATTCCCAGTACTTCCTGCGCGAGCGGCAGATCTATCGGCTGCCCATGCAGGCGAGAATGGGCAATAACTTTGGTCAGAGCACCCTCTAGCTCACGGATATTATTGTCGATGTGGGTGGCAACAAACTCAGCCACATCCATGTCGAGTTCTAAGGAATGTGAATTGGCTTTATTCATCAAAATTGCCACCCTGGTTTCAAAATCAGGGGGTTGAATATCGGCAACCATTCCCCATTCGAATCGACTCCTGAGACGCTCTTCAAGTGTTGGGATATCTTTTGGTGGTCGGTCACTGCAAAGTACAATCTGCTTGTTGTACTGATGTAGGGTGTTGAAGGTATGAAAAAATTCTTCTTGGGTTTTTATTTTTCCAGCAATAAACTGCATATCATCGATTAGCAAAACGTCGACTTTGCGGTATTTGTCGGTAAATTTTTCTCCTTTACGAATTGCCGTCAGGAAGGTATTAATAAACTCCTCGCTAGTCGAGTAGAGTATTTTGCAATTAGGTTTTCGAGCGTGTATTTCGTTGCTAATGGCCCATAGCAAGTGAGTTTTTCCAACACCTGGTGGACCGTATAAAAAAAGCGGATTATACATTTCGCCAGGCTTCTCGCTCACCAGCTGTGCGGCCGAAAATGCCAGCTTATTGCCAGAGCCGATTATGAAGTTATCGAACTTATATTTTTGGTTTGGCTTGAAGTCACCATACGATTCGATACTAGATTGAGCCGGGCTAGAATACTTTTTGCTAGCTGCCTCTAGGGCAGGGTTGATGGAGTTATCGGCCTCAACAACAGTCTGACCGGATTGTTTTTTGGTGGTATATTCGACAGTCTTAATGCCCGCCTCAACCTTACGGATGGCATCTAGTATCTGCAAATGGTATTTGTCCTGGATCCACTGTCGAGTAAAGATATTGGGGACATAAATAATAGCTTTGTCTCCCTCGAGCTCAGCGAGTTCGGTACCTTTAAGCCAGGTCTGAAAGTTGGCTTGAGATAATACTATCTCAAGCTCTCCTAACACAGATCCCCAGACTGTTTGTAGCTTTGTGTCCATTAATCACCCTCTTTTGTAACACTATACACTACATTGCTAGACGTTTTCCACAACTTTATTGCTATAACCTGTAAATAAGCTATCACTGTGGATAATTGAAATTATTTTGATTTTGTTATACAATAGTACAGTTATGAAACGAACTTACCAACCAAAGAAACGCCACCGAAAGCGCGTACACGGCTTTATGAAACGCATGGCCTCCACTGCAGGACGAGCTATCCTAAAAAGGCGCAAGCTCAAGGGCCGCGCTCGGATATCCGCCTAAAGTGCTCAAGCGGACCAACAGACTCCGCAAAAATAGCGACTTTCAAAGACTTTACAAATCTGGTAAAAGGTTTTCAACGCCGAATTTGGCGCTGTATTATATGCCTTCTAATTTCGATTACTCCCAGGTTGGTTTTGTGGTATCCAAAAAAGTCTCAAAGAGTGCCGTGGTACGCAATAGCTTGCGCCGCCGCACCAGTGCAATTGTGGAATCCATTTACCCAAATATTAAGCACCCCACCAAGCTTATTATATTGATCCGACGCGACTTTTCGGGACTCAGCCCAACTGAGCTTCAAAAAGAAATCAACACACTAATGGCACGACAAATATAGTGAAGCAACTACTAATTAGGACTATTGATCTTTATCAGCGAACTTTGTCGCCCGACCACGGGCCACGAAAAGCCAACCACCCCTATGGGTACTGTCGTCACTACCCAAGCTGTAGTCAGTATTCAAAGCTTGTCATAGCTAAGCACGGTGCTATTAAAGGTGTTGGTATAAGTATCTTTCGTATAGTACAATGTAACCCATTAGCCAGGCCTAAAATGGACTTTAGGTTTATAGAAGAGGAGAGAAAATAATGCAACAAATAGGCGCCATATTTAATACAATTTTAATTGCCCCACTAGTTAATGCACTATTCTTTATTTATGGGGTAATTCCAGGCCATGATTTTGGTATCAGTATTATCTTGCTAACAATTGTAATTAGGCTAATACTTTGGCCTTTAGCTAGCAAACAGCTGCATAGTCAAAAGAAGATGCAAGCAATGCAGGGCGATATAGCCAAAGTACGTGCTAAGGCCGCCGGCGACAAGCAAAAAGAAAGCGCCATGCTAATGGAGCTGTATAAAGAGAAAGAAGTTAATCCTTTTTCGGCCTGTTTGCCGACGCTTTTACAATTCCCAGTTCTAATTGCGATGTTCGTGGTGTTTAAACAAGCCACCGGCTCGATCCAGGGAATTGAAGCGCTTCTGTACGCTCCTGTCAAAAACCTTCCCTATATCCAATCTATAATCACAGGCCAAATACCCTTTAACGTTACACTGTTTGGAATTGTATCAATGGCCAAGCCTAACGCCATCTTGGCGGTGCTATCAGGTATAACACAGTTCGTACAAGTCAAGATGCTAACTCCTAAAAAGCAAGCAAGCGATGTCAAAGACAGCCAGGCCCAGATGACCGCAATGATGAACTACACATTCCCTGCCCTAACCGTGTTTATTGCCTGGGGGTTACCAGCCGCACTACCAACTTACTGGATCACTACCAACTTCCTATCGATTGGCCAGCAATGGTTGATTATGCGTAAAGAAGTCGAGACCATGGAAGAGATGGACGTCGTGAAGGTCATCAGGAAAGGCTCTGCAACTTCGGCCACCAAAAAGCTACCCAAGCCCCGAGTTAAAACCAGAATCAAAAACAAGGGCAAAAAATAATGTCGGCCGTCGAAGCCAAAGACATCGCCCAGAAGGTCCTCGAATCCATGGGGATATTGGCCACCATATCAATCGAATCACAAGAGCCGATATACCTTACCATTAGCTCCGACGATTCGGCACTACTAATTGGTAAGGGTGGAGAAACACTTCGATCGTTCCAGGCCATCGTCAATACTATTTATCGCCGCCAGGTGACCGATGAAGGCTACGTAGGCATCGACATTGATGGCTACAAGAAAGAGCGTGTCGAGAAGGTCCAGGGAATTGCTCAGGAGCTCGCCGACAAGGCCCTGGCTAGCGGCGAAGACCAGCACCTAGCCCCCATGAACGCTTTCGAGCGTCGATCCGTACATACTTTGCTAGCAGAGAATCCAGATGTTGTGACATCCAGTGAAGGCGAAGGTCTTGACCGCCACATAGTTATTAAAAAAAGATAAATGAACACAACTATTACTGCCATCGCTACTGCGCCAGGGAGGGGAGCCATTGCTATTATTAGGGTATCAGGGCCAAAGTCGCTTCGAGCCTACAAGCTACTAACTAACTCGACTGCAACTCCGACCCCAAACCAAATCAAGCCGGCCTGGATTTATGAAGGTAAGCAAAAAATCGACCACTCAATGGTGGTCTATTTTAAGGCACCAAACTCTTTTACTGGCGAAGACGTCGTCGAGATCCACTGCCACGGTTCGAAGGTTGTCCAGCGCAATATATTGGAAGCACTCTTTGCTGACGGCATTGAGGCCGCCAAGCCAGGTGAGTTTAGTGAGCGAGCGTACTATAATGGCAAAATCGATGTAGCCCAGGCCGAGGCCATTATGGAGCTGGTATCGGCCGAAAATACCCAGCTAGCCAGGCTCGCTACCAGGCAGCTGGCTGGCGAATTTAGTAAACAAATCAAAAATATTTCGGGCGAAGTCACCAAGCTCGGCGCCACCCTTGCCGCTGACTTAGATTTTTCGGAAGAAGACCTCCCGCTACTAGACAGCACCATGATAGCCGAGTCACTGGCCGGTATAATAACCAAAATCAATACCATTAAGGCTGGTTCTGAAGTATTGCCCAAGCTGCGCGAGGGAATCAATGTAGCACTAATCGGGCTGCCTAATGCCGGCAAAAGCACGCTACTAAACGCCCTGCTTGGTTTTGATCGCTCGATAGTGTCTAGTCAAGCTGGCACTACCCGAGACACAATTAGCGAAACAGCCGAGCTAGGCGGAATCAACTACCAGTTTATCGATACCGCTGGCCTTAACTCCAAACCTGGAGAAATCGAAAAAATAGGCATCGAAAAATCTATCGAAAACATCAAAAGTGCCGACATTATTTTGCTGCTAATTGAGCCAGGCCAAGAATCCCAAACCAACGCTTTTATCGAATCCAAAAACCTCCATGAGTACATCGATAGCCCAAAAACAATTAAAGTATTCACCAAGTCTGATATCAACAAAAAGAAATCAAAAGGTATTCAAATAAGTGCTTTAAAAAAATCCGGCATAAAAGACCTGACCGACAAAATAATGAGCTTAAGCCTCGACCAAACCCAAACCAGCTTGCAGATTTTGACTGAACGTCAGCTAAATATCATCAGCCGAGTAGAGCTGGCACTAGCCAAGCTAGAGGACGAAGCTGCCCACCTTAGCTTCGATATTATTAGTGCCGAGCTAGAGCTTGTCGCTAAAGATCTCAATGAGCTGACTGGCGAGCATGCCAACCAGCAAATTATCGATTCGATATTTAGAAACTTCTGTATCGGCAAATAGCCCAATAGTAATAGTGAATTATTAATTTCCAATAATTAGTTGCTAGTAGCAACAGGGAAGTCGAGCGACGACTTGTAATAGGTATTGATGGTGTCGGTTTTGATGATGTTGCCCGATAGGTCTAGCACTTGTCTATAAAAGACCGTCTGTGAGGGTTTGGTTTCATCATTACTACCATAAACAAATGATGGGCCATTGATAACCCCAGTTTTAGTTTTGGTGCCATAAAAGCTAAACTTCAGCGTAGTGCCGACCATCTCAGTCTGGATCAGTATGTAGTGGCCGGTATCGTTTTTGAACTTCATATCGACCTGAGGGTAATAAATAGTGGCATCGACCCCAGGTACACCAAACGGCGCCGTGTAGTAGCTAATCGCAAAAGAGTGGTTGGTGCGCTCAACTATCGGCAGCCCAGACAAAAGGGCTGCACGGTAGGCAGTGCTCGATACCTGACACAAGCCACCACCGTATGCCTTTTCGACATGGTTATCGAGAATAATAAGCCCCTCAGCATAGCCCTGTTCAGGACCAACATCGCCAAGGTACTCACCAAAACTAAATACTTGGTCGGGCTTTAGCAAAACCCCGTTAAACCTAGCTGCCCCAACCCTAACATTTTGCAATCGCGCGGCCGACGAGCCCGGGAAGTACGTTATGCCCTCACCAATTAGCTCTTTAATGCCAAGGTTATCGATATTACTATCTGCCACCTCAGCTTTTTGGGTATCTACTACTAGGCTAAGCGTACGCGTATCGATAGATTCGGTGGCCATAATTATTGCGTCAGCTGTTTTGGAAGTATTTAGGACCTTGCCGTCGCGGCTTTGCTTAAAAATACTTGCTCGACCGCCACTAATTGTTAGGGCAGCATCGATAGCCGGCTGATTTATTTCGCCAGCCAGCCCAGCCAAATAATTTATCACGTTTTGTTTGTTGATACTGAAATCGTTGAGGGTAATCGGTATATGAAAATAGTGGTTTAGTATGTCAATAGCAAGAGGGCCTTTTTGGTAGTCGATATCAACCCAACTAACCAGCTGCTGCTGTGTAATAGTCCAGCTTTTTTTGTCATAAGTCAGAGCCAAGGGAGTTTTTGCTATGTTGGCTACGGTATCTTTTTGTCTTATTAGCATTTCGGTAGTGCGGTTCGGAAGGGAGCTACTAATGGGCAGTGTTAGGCTGGTGTCTAGTCGGTTAAACTGTTCGGTCAAACTAAACATCGCCCAGCCCATATCGATATTTTGGCCAGCCCCAGCTTCGCTAACACTAATTTTGCCACCTTCAAAAAGGTATTCAGCGTTTTGGCTGGGCTTAGCAACAGAGTTGTTGATATTTACCATCTCCTTAGAGAACACGTCACCATCGATACCTAATTGTGTAATATCTGAACCGCCAAATAGCAGCGATGTTTGGGCTGCAATATCGCTAAGGATATCGCTGTCGCGGCCCAGCTTGAAAGCCTCATCTACAAACGCCTTGTTATCAAAGCTAATACCAAAGCTGGCAGGCTTGGCAGTAATACTCTGGCCGTTTGCTTGGTAGCTAATGTCGGAGCTCATGTAGCGTGCCGTAGCTTCATCGAGCTTTGCAATAGCTTGGGGCTTGGTGAGGCCACCGACATACACGCCGCGCAAGGTTATGCCCGGCAGCAGCTTGTCGTAATGCCCAAGCCGCACCATAAAAATAATCACAAAGTACAGACCCAAAACTAACCCAGCGCCTAGCAAAATATGTTGCCAGGTTTTGGATTTTGCCCACCAGGTTTTTAGCTTTTTCATCTGTTATGACCAATCGTTATCAGGTATATTATACAATAAATACTATTATTTGTTAATTTTTACCACCACCGAAGTAAGCCTTAGTTTTAGTAAAAACCTCTTGCAACAGATATGATATAATATTTCAATGAAAAACATTTTAGTTACAGGGGGAGCCGGGTTTATTGGCTCTAATTTTGCCAGAACGATGCTAGATAAAAACCCTAGCCACAAGATCACAATTATCGACCACCTTGGTTACGCTGGGGATGAGAGTACTCTGGGTGGGCTTAAGAGTAAAATAAACTTCATCAAAGGAGATATTACAGATTTAGAACTCATCGATAAATTGGTAGGACAAAACGATGCAGTAGTGCATTTTGCCGCCGAATCCCACAACGACAACTCGCTCAAAGACCCTTGGCCTTTTGTTCAGAGCAATATAATTGGGACCTATTCAATACTAGAAGCTGTAAGAAAACACAATAAAAGGCTCCACCATATTAGCACCGATGAAGTTTTTGGTGATTTGCAGCTGGATGATAGGGATAAGTTCAGTGAGGACTCTCCATACAACCCATCTAGTCCATACTCCGCCACTAAGGCCGGCTCAGACCACTTAGTTAGGGCTTGGACGAGGAGCTTTGGGGTCAAAGCCACTATAAGTAATTGTAGTAATAATTACGGCCCATATCAGCATGTAGAGAAGTTTATTCCTCGCCAAATTACCAATATTATTTCTGGAATAAAGCCAAAACTGTATGGTACCGGCGAGCAAGTGCGAGACTGGATACACGTAGATGACCATAATTCAGCGGTAGCCTTGATACTAGAAAAGGGTAAAATAGGCGAGACCTACCTTATTGGAGCTGATGGAGAAAGAAACAACAAAGATGTGATTGAGCTAATATTATCAATCATGGGTAAAAACAAGAATGAATATGAGCACGTCAAAGACAGGGCTGGGCATGACATGCGTTATGCGATCAACTCTTCTAAGCTCCAAAAAGAACTCGGCTGGGAGCCAAAATTCAACAATTTTGAAGATGGCCTCAAGCAAACTATAGAGTGGTATAGCAACAACCAAGACTGGTGGCAGCCCCAAAAAGCCGAGACTGAAAAAAAATACAAAAAGGCAGGGCAGTAGTGAGCTTCGAGCCCAAAAAAAACCAAGAACTCCAAATAGAAAAAACCAACATCCCAGGATTACTAGTCTTGCATCTGCCGGTGCATGGCGACAACCGTGGCTGGTTTAAAGAAAACTACCAAAAACAAAAAATGGAGGACTTGGGCTTACCGAGCTTTGAAGTTGTTCAAAACAATTTTTCATTTAACAAAGAGCGTGGAGTCACCAGGGGGTTGCACGCCGAGCCCTGGGAAAAATTCATCTCGGTAGCTAATGGTGCAGTTTTTGGAGCCTGGGTAGATCTGCGCAAAGGAGAAAGTTTTGGCCAGAGCTTAGCT
>Ga0209596_1000266_pt1 | contig 48391 bp, 59 predicted proteins | sample M_130807_MF_Meta_FD_187314 | JGI IMG/M metagenome (GOLD analysis project Ga0209596, IMG submission 187314) | Freshwater microbial communities from Lake Montjoie, Canada to study carbon cycling - M_130807_MF_MetaG (SPAdes) (version 2) | ecosystem: Environmental > Aquatic > Freshwater > Lake...
ACAAACAATGCTAATACTGTCGGCGTAGGATTGAGCGCGACTACAGATGGATGGGCTAAATTTAGACAGCGAAACAATGCAGGTCATGCGTTTGTACAAGGTAAACTTACAACTGATACTGCTTTCCAAGCAGGTACCGTTGTTCCAACAGGTTTCCTTGTACTTTATGATTCCAACGGGACTGCATACAATGTCCCTGCTGTTCCTGTATAAACCATAACTAATTTATGAACCAAGCATACAAAACAAACCTAGTAAATAGTCGCAACACCAACCTCGCAGAACAGTATGATCTACGCGAACGGCTTAAACAACTGGAGACGGAAGAAACCCAACTCAAAGGAGCAATTGCCATCCTTACGCAAATCGAACAAGCTGAAGCAGAAAAAGTCAAAGCTGAATCCCAACTACAATAATACATAGCTTATATTAATAGATAAAAAAAGCGGTGATGCTAAAAACATCACCGCTTTTTTTTGTGTAATTTCTTAGAGCATTCCTAGCAATGCAAGACGTCTAGCCTGCGGAGAGACACTGTCAAAACCGTTTGCAGTTAAAGACTGAACAGTAGTACCAGTTTGACAAACAAACAGCGTAGACGTGTTGTCTGTATACAACAAACTTAAGGTAGCGCCTTGATATGCTCTATCAACTCTAAAAGTAGTACCATTAAATGCAGATAGTGTTGCCGTAATACCAGTTCCGGATGCAGGGTTAGTTAATGAATTAAATAAAAGACCTCTTACCTGCTTAGCACTTAAAGAAGCTACATTAAGAGGACCTGTCCCAACAGTAAGTAGTTCAACAGTTTTAGGTAACCCAGTACCAGATACAGACCAACTAAGATTAGCAGGTGTTTGCCCAAAAGCGGAAAGAGCTTGATTGTTATATGAAATAAATGCCATACTATTATTTATGTCTTTTTGTACAAAATATAATACTTTATTATGATTGTTGATATATTAATAGTATTTCTTGCTTTGTAGATGTATTTTTATTGAAGTGTGATATAGCGTTTGTTGAACCTAGGATCTGTTCTTGTATCAATTTAAATGTATCAGGAATAGCTTCACAAATTATTTGCTTATATGTATTATTAATAACAATACCAATATATTTAACAGAAGGCTTGATGGATTTTTTTATAAGATTAACAATAAAAGACTTATACTCGTCAAGACTACTATATTTACCGGTATTATAAATTTCTACATTATGGTATGGAGGACATGTAAAAACACAATCATAATTTTCTTGCGGTGTAAAATTAGTACAATCTTGATTATATATGGTTAGCTTATCGGTATAGTGTATTGTATTAGCAATTTTTTTAATACCACTACATGACTCTGTCCAAATATCATTATAGATATAATTTATATTACAAGCTGCAGCGCCAATAAATCTATGTCCCCACCCTCCACATGGATCATATATTGTTGTTACATTAGTATCTTCAATAAATTTTTTAATCCAAAGAGGTGAAAAATGTGAATACCCAATATGTATACCTGATATTTTAAACCCACGCAATAATTCTTTATGATTAAACGTATCTTTAAATAGATATTTTTGCCTATTTAATATAAGTCTTTCTTGTATTACAGGATTTTTAAAAAGTTCGCGTTCAATATGATAAAAATGTTGTTGATTAGTCAATACTATTCTATTATTAGCTGGAGCAGCGCTATAGTTACCCGTATTACGTGTAATATTTTTAAACTCTTTTAAACATTCTTGTAGGGTATATACATATTGTAATTCTTCTGTGTTTAAATTATTACTTTGCGGTATTTTATTACTATTTTTCTTTTCTAAACGATGCTGTTTCATGTAGTTATTATGTTCTAGTCTACGTTCAGGTGTTAAATTATTATACCACTCTTTCCATTTTTTATGAGTTATACCTTTTGCTGCTCGATATTCTCGATATTCTTTGTTGTATTGCTTTTGCTCTACTGTTAATTCTTTATGTCTTGCTTTTGCTTTGGCTCTAATTTTACTAGGATCTATCCAATATCTTACAGTATCAGGCCATACGTTAAACTTTGCCTTAACAGAAGATATACCGTGTTCTAGCGCATATGAAATAATTTCTTGTTTTTGTTCATGAGTGAATGTTTGCTGTTTACGATATGTTTGTATACTGTTATTTGTTGTCATATTTATCTTGTTTAGAGAGATTATCTTTTTCCCAAAGCGGTTGATAATTAGTATAATGACATATTTCACGTAACGTATTATCGTCATTTATATTAATTAGTTTTGCGAGTGGTTTAATATGATCTAAATGCCAACAATACTCACCTCTTGAATGATTATCCCATGTCATACCTTTAACAAATTGTTTCTCAATATGTTGTTTAAACTCTTCTATAGTACAACCTAAATATAGAATAGAAGAGTGAGTCTTTGAGACTTGTGCATATTTAACAGCAACTCTAACATGCTCTCGTATATTACATCTTAACTTATACAATGGATCTTCATTATATCTTTTTCTATATTCTCCAGCATGTTGTTGCTTTTTATATCGAGCTGCAGCTAATATTGTGTAATGTTCTAAGTTATTGAGTCGGTGCTGTTTAATAGCTATATTACGTTTCTGTCTTTGTTCAGGTGTTAGGCTATTCTCTCGCTCCTCTCTTTTTTTAAGATTTATCCCTGTCTCTACTCGATAGTCTTGATATTTCTTGTTATACTTTATTTGTTCAGGTGTCTTACCTAGTGTATCATATTTAATTTTGTTTTGTTGTTTTTTAACTTCACGTAAGTCAGGATCTATCCAATATCTTACGGTCTCTGGCCAAACGTTAAACTGCTTTTTTACTGACCAAATACCATGTTCTAGAGCATATGAAATAATTTCTTGTTTTTGTTCATCTGTGAATGTTTTATTTTTACGATAAGTCTTCATATGTATACTTAATACCAACCAACTATATTATATCATATTTATTCAAAATTGCTCTAACATTATTTTAATATATAAGGAAACCCGCGGGAGAGCAATCTCCCGCGGGTTTATTATTATTGATTCTTATAACTCGTTGATTATCAACTATCAGAAGTAGACCGACTGGTTGGCTGGCGTAAACGCCTGACCGAGACCTTGAATAATTACGACGTGGTAGTAGAGGTTAGCACCAAAAATGTTATCGACTACGCCATATCGTGTAAGCAAGCCAACACGAGGAGCGAAGTCATTAGGACCAATGGTTCTCTGTACCATAATCGGAATGTAAGGACAGTAGATGATACCAGTATCGTAGAATTCAGGACCCTTATAGCCAAGTAAGGCATACTCAATTGTGTTAGCAGTAGAGTAGCCTAAATTAGAGCCATAATATGTTGCGTTTTGAACTTCAGTACGAGTATCACGATATACGCTGAAACGTCCGCCAATAGCACCGATCTTTGCAATACCAACTGGCTGTGTGTTTACATCGCCTTGAACAGGTACCCACTGGAATTCAGGGAGCATTTCAAGTATAGCACAGACACGAGGAGTTGCAACAATGAAGTTAGCAGAACCACGACGATTACGCGTTGCAATTCTGTTAGCTTCAATAACGATACGTTGATAGAAGTCTCTATTACGTTCAACTAACCAACGACCATCAGCAGATGCAGGATTCCAGAAGGAATAGCCTTGACCAGCAGGAGCGTTAAGGGCAGTTTGAATCATCCGCATAATCATTTCACGGTCAATTTCGGCCTGAATTTCATACGACATAGCGTTTGTAATTTCAGAATCGATATCAATACCGTTCATGTTCTTAAGATCTTGTTCAAGCTCAACAGACCAACGAGCACCTAACCGACGAGTACCAGCTTCAACAGCTGTCTTTTCGAAGGTTACGTTAACCTGTGGAATGTTGTTCTGAATTTCGAAGTTTTTAAGAATCTCAGCAACACCGTTATCTTGTGCAACAAATGACCAAGCAGCATTGCCTGATAGAGCAGAAGAAGACACACCAGTGAAGCGAGTATCAAGGTGCTGGTATCCTAATTCGTTATTACCAGGAGTACTACCGTAAGATAGAGGCTGGTTGTAACGAGTTCCAGGAGCAGAAGCACCACCATCGACACCACCAGTGGCAAGACCAGTTGAGTCATACTTATAGCGCAAGGCAAAAGCAAGACCGACTGGACCAGACATAGGTTGAACGCCGACGATTTCATTCGAGATGAGTTCGGGGAACGTACGACGAATCATTGGAATAAGGATCTTAGGTAGACGAGAGTCACCAGTAGCATAACTGTCTGAGCTAGTAATACTACCACCCGCTGGGTTGTAGTTTTGACCACTACCAAAAGCACCACCAGCACCACCAGCAGATTGCTCAAAGCAATATTGCTCTTGGTTCTCAAGAAGTACTGCTGTACTCCAACGGGTATGCTCGTCTTTAATTTCCTTAATAGAATCAGATTTAAAATCAAGTACTGGCGCCCACTTTTCGAGCAAGCGTTCAGCTTTATTTTTATCTATAAATGTTTGAGGTTTATTCATATGTTTATTTATTATTTCCTTTCTTTTCGACCTCATGAAATGAGAATTATTTTTCTTACTTCATGGTACTCAGGTGTTACCACCTCATAATTCCGGATAAATTGTTATTTAAAGCGTTGTAGTTCATCAACATACGGGTTTTTATATCGTGATGTTGACTCTTGTTGTATTTCTTGAGGAGCATCTGCTTTAACCTTACGATTGTCAAATGCTTCTTCCTTTATCATATTTATTCTGTCTTGATCTTTTCTTTCAAATAATCTTAAAGTATAATCGAAGTTTTCTTCAATAAATTTAGGACTCTTATCTCCTAAGACTCTCTTAAGATAATCTTTCTTTTTAGCTGTAAGATGGCTTGTTTTACTTTCGAGTATTGCATTAGCTTTAATTTTATTATAATTTTCTTTTATAATAGTATTTTCAGCTTCTAATTTCGCTACTTTAGTAGTCAATTCAGTAATTTGATTCTTACCATCTACTACAGCACCTTTAACAGATTCACTCATAAGAGCTGAGTCAACAGCGAGTACTTTCCTTAAGTTCTGGAGAACAGTAGCTGCTGTACGATTCTTTGTAGCTTCTAAAATGGCTTCTGCTGGAATAGCTTCATCAATATACTCTTCTAAATAACTAGAAACAGATTCAATAATATTGTCTTTAAAATCTTTTGCTTTAGTATTAATTTCTGTTTCATATCTATTAACAACATTTAAAAGCTTTTTAGCATTAGAGAGATCAACAGCTTCTATTACTTTTTTTAGCTTCTTAGTATGATCAACATCAATAGCAGTTATTAATTGCTCTAGCTTTTCAGCATAAAGACTGTCTTGTTCAACTAAAGCAGCTTCAATAAGAAGATCTGTCTTACTTTGAAAAGCATCTTGAATTGCACTAATAGATTCTTCACTAAGAATCTGCTTTACATCATCTGTTAACATGTTTGTTATTTTCATACTAGAATAAAGGGGTGTTAATGGCTTGATCGATTCTATTAGAAATCTTACTCTCGACGGCCTGTACTAAATATTTATTAGCTTGAGCATAATTTTTTGTTGAAAGCGCGTAAATAAAGTTAGCTATATCAACTGATTCTTTTAAGGCTTTCTTTTTACCTTTTTCTATAGCAGCTGCTCGTTTACCTTCATACTTTGAAATCTTTGAATCTTTGTTAAGATCAGCTTTCGGATTTATTTTAGCCTTGCCTTTTACTACAGTCTTCTTTTTGGCAATCACCTTAGCAGGTTTTTTGGTTTTTTTAAGTTTAGCCATATATTTATTTATACTTTATTATCGTTTTATACTCTATGCTTCTTAAAAATTACTAATAAATTTTAAAATTTGTTCTCTAAGATATACATCAACATCTTTCATAGGTAATTTACCGATGTTTTTTTCAAATTTAGAATATGCTTCTTCATATTTTCCGCTATCAGCTAATACCCATTGTTTAGATTCAAGTATGCCGTTAACAAATGCTTTAGGAAAAGATGGGTCAGCAACACAATCAACAGCAACAAGTCTCATGTTACGTACAACATTATGGCCTCTTGATTCTTCTAAAGTACCTAACGCACGCGAAGACATTCCTACTTTTACACCGTCGTTAATTAAAGATCTTACTATTTGCCCGCAAGGTGTAGTTAGTACTTTTGACTTACCGAAAAATACATTGTCTTGTTCATATAGTTCTGTAACAATATGACATGCTCTTTCAAGATCAACATCAGCAGATGCAGGATGATTAAGCTCTCCCATCGCGCGTCCTGGTGTTATCATCTCCTCATTATATCTCTTTACTTCGCCTCTTAACTCGTCTATGGGATACAGTCTCTTATTCTTATTAACTCCTTCTGCCATCATATATGGACCTTTTATATATAAGGCTGAAGGAGTATTGCGGTTTGTTTCTTCTAAAATATATTCAAAATTGTCTTCTAGAGCAGGTTTTTCAACAAGAAGGTTAAGTTTTAATGCCATATATTTTATTTATATCATTTTTTAATTTTATAAAGGTTTTATTCACTATTGTATATATAACTAATAAAAAACTAATTTAACTTTAAAGTCGTAAATGACTGTCTATAGTATATAATTACTATATATGGCTAGACTTACCCAAGAAGAATTTGTTGCAAGATGTATTGTAAAGCATAATAATCAATATAACTATTCAAAAACTCTATACACTACAACAAGAGATAAAATAATAGTGACATGTGTACATCATGGAGATTTTTATGTGTTAGCAGATAACCATTTAAGACAAAGCGGCTGCCCTAAATGTGGTACACAGCTAGGTGCTAAATCTACAACCCCCACCTACACAGAATTCATTGATAAAGTTTCCGATACTAATCGCGTAAATTTACAATTCTGTGAAGCTGATTATATAAATTCACGTATACCTATAACGGTGTTATGTAAGAAACATAACTACGAATTTAAGCAAAAGCCGTACGATATATATACAAACCGAACTAAATGTAAACATTGTTTGTTTGAAAAACTCTCTAACAAAAGCCGAAGTAATAATCAAGATTTTATTATGAAAGCTCGAGAGATCTATAATGATAGATATTTATATGATAATATATTATATAATTGTAATACTGAACCCGTTAAAATTACTTGTAAACAACACGGTATATATAGTATTACGCCAAAAGAATTTTTACGTGGATATCATTGTAAAAAATGTATGAAGCAAGATTTATTAAAAAATAATAGTAATATGTTTTTTAATGCGTTTAAAGATAAATGGCCTAATTATACTATTAAGTCTGAGTATAATGGATGTTATGCTCCGTTACTTATAAATTGTAACTTACATGGTGATTTTTACGCATCACCTGAACAATCTCGAATCTCACAAGATATATGTGATAGCTGTCGCGTTTATAGAGGCTCACAACAAGAGTTAAAAATTACTAATTTATTAGATAAATATAATATAGAATACCAGAAACATAAAAAAATTAAAAGTGATAAGGGTATGTTTGAGATAGATATTTTCTTACCTAAACAAAATATCGCAATAGAAGTAAATGGGTTATATTGGCATCGTGATCGAGATAATGGTAAATATTCAAAAGATTATCATTTAAATAAAACAGCTACTTGCTTCGAGCAAGGTATTACACTCTTACATTTTTATGATACTGAAATTGATACAAAGTTTTCGATTATTAAGTCAATCTTAGAAAATAAATTAAATCTTAATACACGTAAGGTACATGGTAGAAAAACGATTATTAAATATGTATCTAATGTAGAAAAGAAAATGTTCTTAGACACATATCATATGCAAGGTAATGATAGAGCTTCGATATGTATTGGATTATATTATAATGATGAGTTGTTATCTATTATGACATTTGGTACTCGAAAAATTACCGGTTCAGTAGATCATGAACTTTTAAGATACTGTGTAAAATCAGGAGTAAATGTTGTCGGGGGATTCTCTAAACTTATTAAATTCTATAGCAAACAACACAATATTTCTACTATTAAGACATATGCAGATAAACGGTATAGTCGAGGAAATGTATATAATATAAATGGGTTTAAGCATTTACGTGATTCTGCTCCCTCATATTGGTATTTTAATACTAAAGCATATAAGTTACACCACCGCTATAATTTTGCAAAACATTTACTAAAAAACAAATTAGAAAACTATGATGAAAATAAAACAGAGTATGAAAATATGCGAGACAACAATTACTTTAGAGTTTGGGATTGTGGGCACTGTGTATTTGAGTACACCGTCTAGTTTATTTAATTTTTTAACTCTTTCTCTGTTAATATAAGAAAATTAAGTTTATTTTTTTTACAATATTCATTAGCACTCTCCCACTTTGCTTGATTTACTATATATTGAGCTTGATCATATACTAAGTGTTGTTTTTTTCTGTACTTAGTAGCAGGGGGTAATGTCTGTTTAAAAGGTTTTATTTCTATAAGATATTTCTTTATCACCGTACCTTCGCGTATCGCAACATAATTATCAACATAATATCGATGCATTTTACCGTCCACAGGGCTTATATAAGGTATTATAACGTTTTCACTTCCCCATTGAATTATATTAGGATTAAAGTCACAAAATCTAAAGAACTTTAATTCTAGACCAGAACGATATATAGCTTTTGATCCTATTAATTTATTAGGATATTTTGGCTTGTAAATGCCTTGCTTGTACTTTGGATTATTAGGGGAGTTGTTCATTACAGTATTTAAAATAAATTGTCTCACCATGCTGATACGGATGTAGCGTATTAGATTGTCTTTTTATAATCCACTTACCGTTTCGCTTTAATTTAGTTAATAGTGGACCACGAAAATGCTGAGTTTGAATAAACTCTCTCTCATTTTTATATGTATGTATACCTAAATGAGATGTTATAATAAATGGTTTATTTCTCGGATCTATATATTCTGCTCCTTTTAGTTCATTCATTGTACGTCCTTTATTCCAAGGTCCGTTATATTTAGCTCCACATATTTCTTTTGCTGTTTTACCTTTAAGAGGATTAATATAATCCGGATCACCTAATCGCTCCTGCATTGTTTTGTTAAGTTGTCTCTCGCTTGTGAGCTTATGTGCTGTCAATTCTTTATCGGTAAAGCCATATGTTGCTATTCGATGTTTATTATTTATACCTCGCTGTAATTCCTTTTCTGTATAGTTACCAGCCGCTAATCTAGTATTAAGTGTAAGCTTTGCCTTTTCTCTCACTTCTGGTGATCTCATAGATTCATGCCCACCAGAACCATCTTCAGGTACTAAATTTGCAAACTCTTTTGAGAGAACAACATTATATAATAATGAATATTCAAGACCTTTTTGTTTAAAATATTCTTTACTATCTGTTTCGTATAAAATAGTTGTATGTATATCATAACCATGTTTACGTAAATGTGCTCTCCATCTTGTACCGCTACCTGGATATAACATACAGGATGCTTTAGTTCCATAATGTTTACATAAATATTTTAATCCTGTAATATTATGTTCTTTTAATAATAAAAATAATCTCTTATTCATATTAATATTTATAACTATAGGTGTAACTAATCCGCTTAACCTACAAAAAAACAGCAGGGATCCGCGTCTCCCGCTCCTGGAGAAGCTCCTTCTAATAACATTTTTTCGAGTGCGTCTCTTTCACCTATACCTTCGGCTAATAAGTCAGTGTTAAGAGAGCCACCACCGAGTAATGACACTCCTGTGAACTTACCTCGAACTCTACCAATTACTATCTTACATAGAGCAGATGCATATTTATATACCCATTGTTCTTTAATTAAATCTCTAATAGGTCGCTCTACGTAACAGGTTATAACCCCATAAAAACGACTTACATTAGGTTGCGGATACATTTGCATATATTGAGTACGAGGATCAAAGCTAATATCTTTTCTTGTCGCTAGCATTTTTTCACGTGTATCAATAAATTCTTTAACAGTATACCAAGACACTAAATCAAATCCAAAATTACCTAAAGCATAACTAAAATAAGTTTGTTGCGCGAGTGTTTGTTCAAGTGTAAATAGTGTATTAACTCCATTAGATGAACCTTCTTCAAATTCAGTTACATCAATAACTTTCCTATAGTCCATTATATCATAATCAAAAGCATTATTATATGTGGTTACTGTTGTTGGTTCACTTTGCTTGGTTAATACTCTCTGCTTTGTTGGTGTAAAATAAGTAGATAAACTTGTATTAAAACTTGTAATACTGCTATATATAGTTTGATCTATAATATCAAACGCATCCATATTAATTGTAAATACGCTTGATAAAGAAGAAGATGATGCAAAAACTGATTTAGGTACTTCAGTGGTTACAACATATACAGCGCTAGGAGTTTCAGCTGTAAACCCCATACTCGGACTAGGAGGAGACTGTGCTAGTTTTTGTGCTTGAGTATAAGATGAATTTGAAATTGTAAATAAATGATCAAGTCGAATCCCTTTATTTTTTTCGTATAACTGCGAATCAAAAATTAAAAACTCTTGAGTATATCCCGCGTACTTAGAGAACATTTCAATAGCTATTTGAATATTCTCAAATAGTTGATCTTGATGTATTTCGAGAGAGATTAAGGGCCAGCCTAAAGATCTCTTTATTCTATCACCTAACTGCTGAAACGATTCAATCTTATTACTTAAATTCGTAGATAAGAAAGCAGATACAGGTTTTACTTCACATACTAATGCCATGTAAGTATTTATAGCTCACACCACTATCAAGCTGGAGGAGCTTCAGAAGTTTCTGCAGGCTCAGGAGGAGCTTCAGGTACTGTTCCTGCTCCGGCACCAGCACCAGATGTATCTGCAGGACCACCTCCAAAGTCAGGCGGTATGCCAGGTGTTGCTCCAGCGCCTCCTGGCATACCTGGTTCAGCTCCTTCTCCGGCACCAAGATCACCAGCTACCATAACTTCTTTCCAAGCAGGACCTGATGTTGAGATTTGCGCTAATTCCCATTCGAATTCTGCATCTTTACGTAAGAATTCTCTATTTGCAAGAATATCATGATCTTTCCAGCCAAGATATTTTTTCTGTGCAAATGTTGCTGATATAAATTCATCCATTGCAAAAGCGGAATATGTCTTTTGTTTAAGCTCTAGTCTTTGACTTTCACGCATCTCGTAAAAGTTAGTAGGTACATTAAATTCAATTTCTAAATTATTTTGATCTAAATCATACTGTTCCCACAATCCCTTTAACTTAAGATGTATAATAAAGCCTTTCTTAAGACTTGCTGCAAATCTTTGCTGCTGCCTAATAACAAACTTAGCAAATTTTAATTCTTCTCTTAATATTTCTGTACCATCTTTAAACGATTCTTCTGGATCTAGTCTTTGTGAAGGTACTTTAAGAGAACGGTATAGCTTCTTGACAAAGTACATTAAGTCAGCTAATTCACCTAGATTTGCTCCGCCAGCTAATTGAGAAACAGAAGTACCTTCAGACCCTTGTCTTTTTGCAAACCAAAAAGCGTCCAGCATTGATTGTGGGTTAAACTTTTTAACTACATCGTTTTGATCCATATCAAAAGTCTTCTTAGACCAGTAGTTTTGAATCAATTTACGCATATATGCTTCAGCCTTAGGAGGTGGCATATTACCAGTATCAACGTTAAATACTAACCGCTCTGGTGCACGAACAAGTCTGTATATAACAATAGAGTCTTCAATTAAAGAAAGTTGTCTATAAGGTCGTCGAGCATTTTCTAAAAACGGTATAACAAAGGTCTTAGACTCATTAAACACACCTGAATTAGTATATATAATTTGATTTTCCTCCATAGGAACAAAATCAACTCTTTCAATCTTATTAGGAGTAGTCGCGCTGTATACAGGTTTTCTATATACATACCCCTTAATTAGCATATTTTGTAAATTAGTGTATACTGGGTCAATTAATTCACAAGGTAAATTAATAACTCCTAAGATACCCTCTTTTAAATAATCTTGATGAATTATAAGCTCAAAAAATAACTCACCTTCTATTAATAATTGTCTAAAAAATTGCCAACCTCTATTTTTAAGATCAAAATATTCAATATATTTCTCAAATTCATCATTTATAATCTCTCTTTCTCTAACTGTTAAATCATGAGCCTTAATAGATAAATTAACTATATTAGAGTTTTCATCTACATTAATCGTTTCATCACATATTTCATCTAACGCATCTACTACTTCAGCAGCAGCAGCAATTACTCTATAGTCTCTTACTCTTGCACCTTTATCCTGCTGTATATTTGCATACATCACATCTCCAAAAGATGTGTCTTTACTAAACTCACCTATAAGTGAATTATTTGAAGTAACTGATGACACTGAATTTCTTATAAGAGCTTCGGATCTATTCATCTGTAGCTTTTTAAAGAATTTATATTTTGGATTTAAAGCGTCATTATCTTGCGATATATTTGAGTATGGTAATTTATTCTGAATAAAATTAGTTAAATTTCTACCAAACGTAGAAGATCTACCATCATTTTGTGTATATGACTGATTAGAATTAGGAGTAGTAGATGTATCTGACATTATTAATTATTTATCTATACTATTAAGTAATCAATTTACTATTAAAGAAAAACCTAAGCTTTTATTTATTGAAGCATATCCAGCTGGATTTGTAATCACAATATCTAGATTTCCAGAACCAGATAATGTTGGTAAATTGAGTAATATTGTATTGTTATTTAATATATTATAACTACTTAGTGGTAATATATATCCCGATACTGTTCCCATTCTTGCAGTAGTTACTGATGTTATACTAGGTACTAAAGTTAATTTATTTGAACTTAATAATACATAGCTGGTATATTGATAATTATCTCCATTTAATATAAAGCTATTAATATTTTTATTGACTATTTTATAGCTTGAAAGCATAGGAAATTGTTTTCCAACTGTATTATATAATACTTCTGTAATTGTGGGGTATGCTGATATGCTTTGAGTTTCTACTATAGTAGATCCGGATAGTGAATTATAGGGAAGATATAATTCACTATCTGGAATTCTATAATTAGTATCAATATAATATATCGGTGCTGAAATTTCGTTTTTATCTTTAAATATCCAACCTTTAATAGTAAATGTAGTATCTGCTGTAATTCTAAATTTATCGCTAAATGTTGAGTCTATCGGGGATGACATCGCGATATTACCATCCCAAAGAACCTCTGATCGTATCTCGATAACATCTGTTGTTCCAGTTGGTTCTTTCCATGCTAATATAATATATGGATTATTATATGGTATAAAATTAGATATAATTTGATCCATATCTTCCATATAACGTGTTAGTATAGACATACTAATTGTTATATTGATAGGCAGCGGCATTTTAACCGCAGTGCTATTTTTTTCAGTTGAAGCATTATATAAGTAATCGAGCTTATTAAAGACTCTTTTTTCATCGCGAGAAATACTCGTTACATTTAAAGCAACAACTGGAAGTGTTAAGTTTTGAGCTTTATTAACAATATCATACATTACTCTCTGTTTAGGAGCAAGCACATATCGTACTTCAATAACTTCCGTAGGCTCTCTATTCTGATTATATCTTTTAATAATTGTGTCATCAAATGCAGCTATAAATTGTGTAATTATATCTTTGACGCACCATTCATATGTATAATTCTTCATAATTTATAATTCTAATATTAGTATCTGCAATAATACATTATATTATATTTATTTATACAAAGCGATCTAAAAAATACTTTGGTAGTTTACTCTTATTTTTAATTACACTATCAATAATTGCACCATCTAATATATAAGTAACACAATGATCTTTACTAGATCTAATACCTCTGCCACACGCTTGAATCATCGAACCTAACATTTTATTTATATACCAATCCTTATCAATTTTCATCAACCTTTCAACTCTTTTCTCCTTCATAGGTAAGTAAGGTGCTTTAATAATAATTTGAAATCTCGCAAGATCGTCTTTTAAATCCACCCCATACCCCATAGATGGTGAAATTAAAACAGTCGGTTCTTCAGTATTATAATGTTGATTGAGTAAATTCTCATTATTGACTCCAGGCTCTCTAAACAAATATCTACTACCTTTCATCATAAGATGTAAATATGACGTAATACTATTTGTATGAGTATGAATTACTCCCTTATCATTTTTATGATGATTGCATATCTCAATAATCTGTTTAGCAATCTTAGGTAATTCTTGCTTTAGATTATTATAGCTTAGCTTTACTTTTGATTGTACATAGATAGGAGCATTCTTTGCATCAAAAGATGACTCTACTTCTACATACTTATAATCTGTAATACCTAAAGACTTACAATAATTTTTATGATCAATAATAGTAGCTGACATAAGAACTACTTTATCAGCATAATTAAATAAGTTAGTAGCTAGCTTATCTACTTTAAGTGGAATAAACGAAATTGATTTAGTATCTGTTTCAAATAGATATTCACATTCATTCCAGTTATTTTGAAGAGCTGTTAGTTTTGACTGTAATCCACGTAGTATAAGAAGCTCTAGCTTCTTATTTTCTTCACCTACAGTAGCCTTTACTTTAGGTTTATTAGTAGATGCTTTATTAACTAGTAGATCTTGTAAAGCTTCAACTTTATTTGTTACTTTAATTAATACGTTATTTACCCATTTAAAAGCTTTATCATAGTTATCACCCTCAAACGGAGGTATCGTAATATCACTCTTTCGTAAAGTATCAAAGCTTACAGTGCATGTAAATTGCTTAACAATTTGATCTTCTAACTCAGATGCTTCATCACATACAATATATTCTTTACGTTTTACATGACTCGGTAATGCAAAGAACATGGTATAGTTTAACGTCGCAAAAGTCGATTTTAATGCCGTATTACGTGCATTATAGTATGGACATTTATTCTTTTCCCAGCAGTCATCTTTAATACTCTTATGAAAAAGACACGGAGCAATTTCAGTAGTATACTTATTATCTACTTCACATTGGTAGTTAGATTTGCCTTTTAATACGCTTATTTCTTTAAACAAGTCTTTATATTGATCTTGAAGAGTTTTTGTAATCGTTAATGCAAATGTACCGAAAGCTTTCTCTTCTTCGCAATCGTCGGCATGAGTATAACCTCCAGTATGTTTTACTTTATAAGCATCATAACTATCAATAAGTTGCACAAACTTATTAGATGGTTCTACAGATACATTACTTAAAGTTTTAGAGATAAATGACTTACCTGAACCTGTAGGCGCACAACATACAACAAACTTATAACCTTCTTTAAATGCCTTTTCTATACTATTAAGTAGTGTTACTTGAGATTGATTTGCTTTATAATTTTTAGGGAAACTTTCAAGTAAGGTAGTTGACATATATTATATTATAGAGTAGTTCATTTCTTTATTGGTATTATTTCCAATAAATTATCGTAAAGTTTACTTACACTTTTTTGTAGTAATTTAATACGAAAGAACATTTCATTATTACCTCCGCAGAATGTTGCTATTCGGTAATTAAGTATTGTTTTTTGTTTTGTTTGAACTATATCAAACGGATAAGGTAGTTCTAAAACTTTTATTTTACCTTTTATATTTTCGATATAGAGTTTTATATAAAACTGTTTTATATCGAAGTTTTTTATTTTACCTGTTTTTAAAATCTTGTTATTATACTTTATAATAACTTCGTGTAGCATTAAGTTTTTAAAAAATTCACTATAAGCTTCTAACTTCATATGTATTAATTACACCGGTTAGTACAAAGTACTACATATGAAGTTATACTTATATTTTCTTATGATCGCATAAAACCTACCTTCTGATCTGTTGTCATTGGGTAAATATTTGTATTAAAGTATTCCCAAAATGATTCATCTGCAGGAATCTTTTTAACTAAATCGCAATCATCAAGACTAATTATTCTATAATCTTGCATTAGTATATCCCAGACAACTAACACATTTTTAACTGCTTCATTTATCGCCTTCTGTCGGGTAGCTTCTCTAAAGTTTAAAGAAATTTTACCGTTTACAGATGAAAGTAATTCATAACTTTTTGTACATAACATTCGTCTATATTCTGGACGATCTGGAGGACTAGTTCTTTTTAAGAATCTTACCTCACATACATTGTTCAATAAATCACTATTCAGACTCGAGTACTGGACTTTCATTTTTTAATTTACAGATACCAAATATTCTACTCTCATTAAGGAAAATACCTTTCTTAATTTTACCATAACCTTCAATATCAATATTAGCTACAGCAACACCTAAGGTATTCGGAAAGATTACAATATCATCTTTCTTAACGTATTTAGAGTTAGGTCCAACAAGGATGACTCTAGCTTTTCTCCATGCCTGAGTAATAGCATTTGTAGGAATATAAATACCATTTCGTACGATATTGTCTCCATCAGATGAAATATCAACATACTCTACTAATAGTATATCGTCTAAGATCATAGATAGCTCATAATCATCTAGACCGAAATCACCAGACGAATGAGAGGATAAGTCAATAAGACTTCTTGTAGTAAGTAGTTGATCAATGTTAGCAGGCATATTTTTATTTACAGTATATATTATAGAACTCAACGTATTGTTTAACTTCTCTTTCTGATATATTCTTATTTGAAGCAATCATTCCAATATTTTCTATTTCGTTTTCTTTATCTTTATCTTTATCTTGTTTAATTTTTTTAACATAATTAATTTTTTTGTATGATAATCTAGGGATGATATTATCATATAGCTTATACATTTTAGACTTATCTCCTAGTACATTACCAAACTTATTAAGAGTTTCATTTACTAGTACAGCTTGAGATCTATCGTAAAAGCTGAGCCATCTATTAATCATATATGGCATAAAGCACTGTGACATCTCTTCAGTTACTTCTTTAGGACTATTCTTAACTTTAAAGAATAAAAAACGAATTAGATCAAAAATGTTCATACAATAACTTTAGTAGTAGCAACAAAAATATCAGCAACAGTATCATTAAACATTTTTATAACTTCATGCATAAAACTCACACACTCCTCATCTGTTAGATTTGACGAGTAAGCAAAAGTTGGAGCTTTATCTCCGGCTTTAACGTTAATGCCAGTATGACCAATTGCAGTATTATTTTTAGAATATGTAATAGAGACGCTTGCTTTTTTATTATCAAAATTATATGGATCGATAGGCACTTTAACCATAATATCATCACCCTTCATTTTACCAAAATGTGAAATATATTCGTAAAAAATATCACTTAGTAAAGTATTGAATAGTCTTTGAAAAGCTACTGCTCCAAAAGGATCAAGATTAGGAATTTCCCAACAAAAATTAATCGCATCATCACTATAAATAAAGTCTTGACTCATTGAATCTTCAAGATCAATTAGCGCATCTGTCACAAGCATTGGGGCTCTAAAAGCTACAATATTACCATAAGGAGATACTGCTTTATTATAATATCTATATGCAAATCTTTCATGAATAAATTTACCGTCGTATAGCGCTTGTTCAATAATCATAACTAATTATATACTAGTTCGTTTATTTTTCAATATTATTTATAATACTATCGTGTGTAAAATATATTTTGTAACCTCCTCCTTCTTCAACTGTCTTTGTTAAAGACATATTAAATTTTTTAAAGTTATTAACATGCATTTGAGTTTCGCCATCTACTCCCATTGTACGAAAGTAATGTAGTTCAAGCTCTAAATTTTTAATAATTGTTTTTTTATAATCTATACCGTCTATTACGTTTTTTTCAGATCCTTCAACATCTAAAAACATATCATCAATTACTATGATATTATTTTCATCTAAAATTGATTGTAAAGTTCTAGCTGGTACTTGTATTTTTTCATCTATATATGTATGTGTTATTAAATTTGATACGGACGCTAACTCACATGTATTCATACCTGGATGCAGTACTGATCTAAACATTTTAACTGTGTCGTGCTTATAGCTAAACGGTACTAGAGCACAATTGTATATACTAGTATTTTTATTTTTTCTATTAGTTACACAGCTTGAATATGAACTTGGTGTGGGTTCAACTAGTATACCAAAATAATCTGAAGTATTAGCTAAGCTTAAAGATCTAGATCCGCAAACACCATCTAAAGCTCCTGTTTCTACATAAACTTTTTTATTCATATAATTTTATTTAATAATATATTGCACACTATCATCCTGCTTATAAATAATAAAAATGTCAGAAGTATATATTTACCATCATTTAGGTATGGGTGATATAATCATATGTAACGGTCTTGTAAGATACATAAAATCAAAATACAATAAAATTGCTATGTTTTGTAAGCATCATGATTATAAAAATACATGTAAAATGTATAGAGATGATAAAGACATAGAGGTAATACCATTACAAAGCGATGAAGAAGTAGTTAAATTTTTAGAAACTAATAATTTATTAACAAAAACAATAAGAGTTGGGTTTGAAAAATTGTTTATTTTTCCAGAAACTAATTTCGATATATCTTTCTATACATGTATAGGTTTACCTTTTGATTATCGTTTTTCAAAATTTTTTTATTTACGAGATGAAGAAGCTGAAGCTAAAGCTTTTACAAAATATGTTAAATCTGATCGATATATTTTTGTTCACGGAGATGTGGATTATAAAAAGATACGAAGTGATATAGAAATTATTACAAATCCAAGTGATTGTGGATTATTTGATTTACTTAAAATTTTAGAAAATGCAGAAGAAATACACTTAATGGAATCAAGTATAAAATGTTTAGTTAATTCCTTTGATTTTAAAAAACCTAAACTATACTATCATCAGTATGTAAGAAATCATCCTGAATATAATAATACTAAAGGCATTAATCCGTATATAATATTATGAATAATATAACAGTAAAAGTTAGTATTGGTGAAATACTCGATAAATTATCAATACTAAATATTAAAAAAAATAAAATTACAGATAAAGATAAATTAATTCACGTTGAAAATGAATATAGTGAGCTATATGAAAAATCCTATCATTTTTTAGATAGTGTAGATGTAAAGGATTTGTATGAAAAACTTGAGTACACAAATAATAAATTATGGGATATAGAGGATAAAATAAGAAAATTAGAACGTGAAAATATATTTAATAATTTATTTATAGAGGTAGCAAGATCTGTCTATAAAACAAATGATCAGAGATTTTTTTATAAAAATAAAATAAATGAACTAACTAATTCAGAAATTAAAGAGCAGAAAGGATATTGTTAGTTTTATCTAGCATAGCTACTATTTCGCTTGAAACATGATATTTTTTAGATTTTTCAAAACATAGTCTGTGATTTATATTTTTATTAGTTTTAATATAATTATAGATTTCATTTAAATCATTTGAACAAAATCCTAAATCACTATCATTAACAAGCTCTGGAACAGCACCGTATTTAGTTCCTATAACAGGTGTGCCTTTTGTAAGAGATTCAACTATAGTCCTACCAAATGCTTCAGGTATTTTAGTAAACATTGCAAATAACTTTGCATTACTAAACACCTTATTATGAGCTTCTCCACGTTTTAGTTCACCACAAAAATCGAAATTATCTAGACCTGCACTTATATTAGTTAATACATTCTCGAGATCTTTGTTACCAGATCCGTACGCTTTAAATTTTTCATTAGGCAACATTTTAGATAATTCTATAAACATATCTAAACCTTTACTCGTCATTCCCCAATTTAACCCTGCTACCCACAAAATATAATTCTCTCTATTGTCAATAGGCTCTATAAAAGCTTCTGAACACATCCCTGTATGTATCCAAAAGCTTTGATTTTTTATATTTTCTTTATATGTGTTATATTGTGTATTTTTAAATACTTCGTTATATATAAACTCTGAGGAAAACCTGTAATATAAGTTTTGATTGTAAATAAATTTATTATCTTCCCATCCTCCACTATCCATTATAGTACATATAATGGGGATATTAAGCTCTAGAAGGGATTCTGGAGCCCAAGAACCATAGCACCATATAATATCTGGTTTTATAGGAGAATTTCTTATAATTTGCATAGACTCATAAGCAAATAATTTAGGATGTATACCTGAAATAGAAGATTCTATATAGGATGTTTCTATAATATTAAAATTATAAGTCTTATTCTTTTGTATTATTTTTGGAACAATAGCTGTAAATTTTATGTCTTTAAAATTATTACTAAGTCCATAACATAAATGTTCAACAGCTGACTCTATACCACCGTATCCCAAAAGCGGAAATTGTTGCTTCCAATCATTGCCTATTATGCAAATCTTCATATTTTTTTAAATATCATCATACCATATCTTGAGCCGCTAGGATCATCCTAATAAATTTCAAAATTTTTATCGTTAAGTACTTCATTTCTAATTCTTGAACACTTTAATACCATTGTATCGTCAAGAGCAACATATTTGACTCGATCTTTTAATAAACGCCATTCTAGATAGGTTGAAAACTCACCACCGTCAAGTATCAATAAATCTATTTTATCAGGTAAGTCATTTAAAATACACGGTACTTCATTAAGCCATATTTTATCTTGTGCAAGCCAGCTCTGCTGTTCTTGAGAAAGAGTGCTAATATCAAACCATGAATCTATTTCTTGAGCCTCTACTAATCGTCCTAACTTAAAAATTATATTGTCGCAAATATTATTTGCGTTATTTTTAAGAGCCTCTATATACATAGTCTTATTACATTCTACGGATATAAAAAGATAGTCAGCTTTATTTGATTGTTTTAAACCATGTAAAACACATCTTGTTGTGCCAAGTCCATTCCATGTACCTATCTCCACAATTGTGGAGATCTCTTTGAGCTTAACTAAATCAACTATTCGCTGACCTAATTTATTATCTTCAAAATTTATTTGTCCCTGCATATAAAATTTATTTTTTAATTTGTATTACAAAAGAAGGGCAACCGTCATTAGCGATATAATTAACTTGCTGATTAAAATTTTCACAAAATGAATTTACTGCGTGTACTACATCACCACCTAGAGTATAATGGTAGTCATGACCCATTAACATACCACCTTCTTTAAGAACTCTATACGAATTCGTTAAATCTTCATAAACTGCTTTAGCTGTATGATCTCCATCTACATATATACAATCAAAATAATCTTGTTCACAGGTTTTTAAGAAAGACACAGATTTTGATCTCACTACATGTATATTAGGTTTATTTAAAGTTTGATGAAGAATGTTTAAATATACTGTCTCCATATCTTTTATATTAATATGATTATTACCATCTTTATCACCAGACCCATAATTTCCCTCCCATATATCTACTAGAAATAATTCTTTTAAAGATACATTTTTAATAATTTCTTTTGAAAAATCTCCCTTAAATACACCTAGTTCAGCAAATATACAGTTTTTTGGAAGTAGTGATAGTAATTCAACTCTTGTATTATAGTATGTCATATTAAAATTGTTTTATTTTATTGAAGTAAAATTGTATATTGAGTTCTTCAGTATTTTTAAACAAAACACCGCGCTCATAATCATTAATATATATCTGAAGTTGATCTAAAGTCAACTTATTCCAGTCTTCTATTTGTATAATTGGAAGATTTTTATACGAATCATACATAAAATGTTTTTCTACGATTGGTATACTACCCATATAAAGTGCTTCCCATGTCCTGTGACAATCTATACCATTACCTCTCGGAGATGCTATAAATAAAAACTGCTTTAATATATTACAATATTCAGAAAACGATCTAATAACGTCTCTGTAAGCAAGCTGTTTTGTTTCAAGATTATTTAATACGGTGCCTCTATTAGCATTTGTATAAAGACTAAAATTACAATAAATTTTATTTAAAATTTTAGAAGAAAAATCAGTTTTATTATTACATAAATACTCTATGTCTATAAAATTGCCCTTGTGAGGTCCTGTATGATTTTCTATACCTATTGGTAACGGTATTAAATCATTATGCTTATAGTTGACATTTTGCGCGTACCACTTTTTAATACAATTTGGTTTTTTTAAAAATTTTTCTTCATCTATATATGATCAGAACAGTGTGTTATTAACTTAAAGGATTTATTACTATTTTTTAATTCTGCAAACACTTTATCAATAAATTCTGTTTTACACCAAATTATACTTTCATTAGGTAAATTACTTAAATTATCCATTCTATCATAATCTAAAATAGCGTCAGATATTTGCTTAAAATTAACACCATTTATATATTGTTCTTTTTCCATATTTAAAATTTTCCTCGATGATGCCAAAACAGTTGTGGGTAAGGTCTTGATAAATAATTTCCCCACTCTGACGGTTCTGGTAATAATTGTATATTATACTTTACAGCCATTAAAGATAATACAGATTGATCATGTCTATGATCAATAAAAGTAGGTAGATTATTTTTAGTAATATTATCTATATCTGAAATAATATTATCGTTACTGCAAAAGTCTTTATATTGATTTAAAAAATCAACTGTTTTTTGGCTTTTTTTATAAAACTGATATGATGCATCAACCTGAGGCGCGTAGTAATATTTTTCTGAGTCGCAGTCCATTAAAGCGAAACAATCACCTTTTGTCCATTCTTTATTTTTATGAGTAGTCTTTTCAAAGTTACCATCTCTATTATCAAATAAAACTATCTCCTGCTCATTACATACTTTAAAAATATAATCTAAATTATTCAGAATTAAATTCCCGCTATCTACATAACCTACTATATCACCATCATTAAGTTTATTTAAAGCATCTAAAATAATGATAGGCTTCCATTGCCAGTATCCATAACCTCTAGTACTAGTAATGTCGCTATATTTTTTCGCAAATTCCCAATTTCTACTCTTATCTGTATAGCTGATAGCTCCATCAAAACCACCTAGTTTTGCACTATTGTTTAGTAGTTGTTGTGATTTATACCATTTAGGATTAGTAGCAAATGATATTATTATTTTTTTATTCATAAATATTATTTTTAATTTTAAATTGTATGTAACCTCTTTCACCAAAGTGTAACCCTTGTGTATTATGACTATCATACCCGCGATGTGTTAACCCTAAATTAGGTAATACATCAAACTTAATATTTTTATAAAAACAATATATTGACAAAAATCTTTCTAAAAAATGACCTGTCATTTTATCACTACCACAATGTTCAAAAAAGTCTGTAGTAAATTTATCAGTTATATATTCTTTTAAAAAATTAGTTCTAAAGAACATATTGTTCGTTGTCATCCATACATTATTATTAAGGGTAATTTCTTTAATATTTTTTTCTTTAAAAAAGGTAAATAAACCTGTTGTAAACTTATTTTTTTCTAAAATGCCTGCTTTAACATCCATACTTGAAATGCTCCATACCTGAGTATTAGTATTTGTAAGTTCTGATAATATATTGTCTATATTAAAACATTCGTCTACATCTGTATCATATTCTAACAAGCATGTATATTCAATATCTTTTAATAATTTTAAATTATGAACTAAGGCGTACCAACCTGTATACGCTAAAAAATTAGCTTTCTCTTCAATATTATTCTCTAATGTATTACACTGAATAATTTTATCTGATGTATAATTTTCACTATGATTACCTACCAATAAATAAGTATAATTAGGTAATTTCTGATATTTTTGTGCTTTTTCAAATGCTTCTATAATTTTTATAGAATGAACAACTATAAAGAATTGTATATTATTACGTGTTAAATTTGTCATATTGTCTTTTTATAAATGTTTGTTTATCCTCACTTTCATAAACCTCATTTTGTATATATATCTCATCAATTTCATCATTAGTTACAGAATGATGTTCATGTTTTATAATAATGTTATCAAAGTATTTTTGTTTACCTAGTATATTTCCTACTAATGTAAACTCCATATCACACCATAAGGACTTATATTCTGGATTATAAATATAATTAAATCTATTATAATATGTTTTACCTAAAATGCAAAGTGTATTAAGTCTATTCATCTGTACACCATCATTAAACCAAAGTACGCCGTCAAAATCAGGAAAATAATTACACATATTTTCTATTATAATTGAATCATATCCAGCGACAATAGGTATCATATCATCTGAAGCTAGTAAAACTATTTGAAAATCCTGATGCTCAACATCAGCGTTAATAGCCTCTATTTTAGATTTATTATTACCATATATGACTTCTAAGTTTGTATATGATTCAAATCTACTCTTAACAATGTCATTATTCATTGTTAAGTCATCAATATCACATGTAATAAGAAACTTTACATTATTTTTACCAGACAATAGTTTATAATACTCATCTAATGTATTAAAGAATTTTTTTACTCGACCTCTTGTAGGAAATTTTATTAGTAGTTTTGGTTCTTCATAAATAAACTTATTAGATATTTTTATATCTTTATATTGCTGCTCTACATTTTTATAATTCTGATATTTTTGTTTATGTGCATTCACATAACCTATATTGTTATGAGTACCACCAAAATCAATACCAGTATCTGGCTGTGTTCCATCGTATTTATTTTTATACCAACTCATACCTTCTAGGTGTATGTAATATGTATTTGATAAATCTATATCGCCTATTTTTAGTTTACATTCTTTAATATCTTGTAAAAACGTAGATCCTATATCATATATTTTAGAAGTATTAAAACTTTCTTGCATTCTTTTTTGATCAAAAAAAGTAATATTATTTTCTTTAATCTGATCAACATCAATAAAACAATGCCAAGGATTTATACGATTATAAATCGATTTACCTCCACGATCTCCTTCAACTTTACCCATAATAGCTAATTTTAAATCTTTAAACTTATTAAAAATTTTACTATGATCTTTTAAAAATATAACATCTGTATCTACAAGTAAAGCATATTTTGTTTTACATAATTTTAACGCTTCATTTACACCATCGCCATGAGACATACCTGGTCTGCTTACATAGGGAATATGGTGTTCATCTAACAATTTTTTTGTATCGTCATTAGTCGAGTTATCACATACAATTAGTCTCTGCGTTTTATTATGGACTAACATCCAAGATTTTAACATTGTTAATGTTACATCTGGCGTATTATAAGAGCATGTTATTAACGTTAAATTATCCATTTTTTATACTCTTTAAATTAATTAATACATCTTGTTTTAATGTATGAGGTGTCATGTTAGGATAAAAATTATGAATTTCTTTATATAGTTCTCTACCCTTATGAATATTTTTATACCACTCTTCTTTATTATTTGATGTTGAGCTATTAGTAATAGCTTCTGATGGTACTTCTAAATACTTTACACTATTATGAATATCAGCAAACCACCAAAACGGAGGGTGACCGTTCGCTTTAATAATTCTATATGTATGTTCTACATGCTCCCAGGCGTTATAAAACCTTTCATCATTTAATCCAACAATATGTAGAATTTCTTTTGTAAAAAAACTAAAAACACCTGCAATATGTTCATACAGATCAATTTTTAATATACTATAATCAATAGTTATTTTTGGATTAGGAGTTGACTCATTATCTAATAAATGTCTATTATTTAAATCAAAATTAGTTATCTTTTGCTTTCGGTTAAAAGGTGTACCGGGACCGAAATTAAAATGCTGTATACCTGTCACTTTTGAAGCATTAATGTAGGCATTAAAAATATCTGTATCTTTAATAACTGTATCATCCTCAATAATAAAAATATAATCACACCCTGAATCTAATAAATGCTTCATAGCTTTATTTTTAGATTTAGCTATTCCAAGATTATTATCATTTAGGATATATGAATATGGTTTATTAAAATCAATATTATCAATAGGTGAGCCGTCATTAACAATTACTAATTCATTAATGTCTTCACAAGGATAAATTGACGTTAATAAATTAGTTAAGTAGTCTTGTCTATTACAAGTAATAATACCTACACCAATCTTCATACGTTAAATTTATATTATAAATTGTATAAATCAATCTATATAATTAAATAAAATATATGGCGAGTACAACAAAAAATAATCTTTATGTCAACATAAAAGAGTTACCTATTATTAGTGATGTTAATAATGGAGATTTTTTAATTGTGGAGACTGATGTAGGTACTAGTATTATTGATTTCCAAGATTTTTTAATAACTCTCGATAATACGACCTTTAAGTATACGTTTAATACTCTTCAGTCTGATGTACAAACTTTAGTTACTCCTAGTGTGGCTTATATATCAAGTGATATTTCACTTTCAGATACTTACCATAATAAAGTTATTGTAGCTAATAATAGTTCTAATATAATTATAAGTATACCTGCTAATCTTAAGCAAGGATTTAAATGTACAGTAATAAGAAATGGTACCGGTACAGTATCAATAGCTACAAATGCTGGCATCGATGCTTTTAGCTATAATAATTATAGAAATATTGTAAGTAATTCTTCCATTGATATACAATGGATAGGCGGTGATACATATAATATATCACCGCCTAGTAGCTTAGAGTAGTAATTTATTTACTAAAATATTCAACGAGTTTCTTCCAATATTTAGGAAGAGTGTTATACGCTGTTTGCCCTTTTTGCCAATCGTCAGACAATTCGCTAGCATAGAAATACTCAAGATTTTTGTTTTTGTTAATAGTAGATTTTAAATTATTTTCAGAAATCTCTAAAGCAATTACTCCACTCTTTTCAGGATTTTTAATAGAATTAGATTTTAGATAATCTTTATTTTCCCACTGAATAGAAGAAAATCCCGAAGGAATATCGGAGGGATATCCCGGATTCAAGATGAGTTTACCATTCCATTGTTTAATTTCAGTCATCAAAGATGTAGGTACTTTAGCAGCGTCGTCAAAAAACCAGCCAGTGTTATGTTTATAAATGGATTTATAAAGAGATTGTTCTCTTTGAAGCTCGTCAACAGTTTTCCAGCGTTCTTTAGATACCGTAATAATTCCGTCTCCAGGAAATGCTTTTAAGTCAATATATGCAACACGTTGTGTAGAAGAATTAAACAGTTTTTGATATTCAGGATTACCCTTTAAACCTGGACCAGAATTAGGGTTTATAATCAGGCAAATAGGAGCACTCTGATGCGTTTGTATTGCTTCTACACCGACCTTGGATTCATATACAGGTACAAGTAACGTCGGCGTAGAACTAGTCATATGAGCCGTTTGACATGATGTCAAAAAAAGAATAGATAGTAAAAAGTATTTCATAAGTGAATAACTTTACTTTTTATTTAAATTTTTAATCTTAGCTAATTGTACTATTTCATCTTCAATAGATAAAGTTTGCTTACCATTAATACTAAACTTGTTAAATAGGTCACGTTCAATAGTATCTTGCTGTAATGCTGCTTTTTGTTGTTCAACGAGTTTTTCAAGAACAGACAAATTTTCTGGATTAAAGATTGATTGCTCATCACTAGGTAAATTTCCATCTATATTAACATATTCTGAAATAAGAGAGATACGTTCATTCATATCTGTAGGTAGTTCAATTATTGCTGGTGAATCGTCTTTAGGAAAAAATTTATCTAGCTGAATATTATTTGCATATTGATCATGCATTGCCCAGAATAAAGCGTCAATTTCCTGTATAAATTCAATATTTACTTCTCGTACTCCATCATCTACAATTGGTATTGCATTATCGTGTTTTAATAAAAAGATAATATCTAAATCTCGCATTGACTCTCTCGTCAAATATACAGCCATTTCTATAAACTCTTTATTAAATCCTTCTACACCTTTTTCATAACACCAAATACTATAAACAAGATTATCTAGAGGGCACCTATCATAAATTACTTTATCATTTTTAGTATATGACTTTAATTGCTTAACCATAAAGTCAAGAATAGTAAACTGCGTCTTGACTGTTGATTTAGTAGAGTGATTGAGATTATTCTCTTTAAGAATGTCACGATAAGACTTTGGAGGCGTTTTGTATTGAGGCCATGTTGATAAGAATTGCTGTATTAAAGTTGTCTTACCAGTATTTGCTGTTCCGGATATTGCTATTCTCATATAGGCATTAAAGCTGATTTAATTTATAAATAAGTTTATCGAATTCTGCTTCTATTTCATCCTGAATATTTTTAAGCATATCATATTCAGATGTAATATCACGTAAATACATAATAACATTATCTCTCATTTGTGTATAGTTTTTAATTAAATCAGAACTATACGAATCTACTTTGATAGAATATGTAATTTTATTATTAGTGTTAACACCCATCCTGCCATAAAATACTTCTACAAACCTGTCAAATAAACCATCTAAAGCTTCATAGGCTTCTCCTAACGCAATATGTTCGGAGTGTTTTTTTGTCTGCCAATGATCTACTTTCAGTTGATTTAAAACTAGAAAAACTACGCTTAATTTCATATTCTATATTTATTTGTTAATTTTAAAAAATCAAACACGAAGTGCTAAATTCCACAGCAATAAATGAAGTCTAGGTGAAAAATTAACATTTAATGCTTTAGCATATTCTGCAACAGCGGGTGCATTTTTAATATGTTCTTCTCTTGAACCACAACAAGGCATAAACCAAATACGATGTAACGGAATATTAATACCTTCTTTATCTGTAACATATTTACGCCAAATTTCATCAATATCTTCAGATTTATTAATAACAAACTTAAATCCAGAATTGTTTTCTACATGCCATTTAAGAACATCAGGTTTATAAGTCTTACTTTCTGCATCTCCATTTGATAGTAGTTTAGGTGATGTAGTAAATGTTACATTATAGGTTTTCCATCCAGCATCAGGTAAAATAGTTGCGTTTGTTTCAAAATCAATTTTAGGAATAAAATTATAACGATTTACAAATTCTTTAGTAAACTTAAGCAATTGAGATTGTCTAACTAATGGTTCTCCACCTGTATATTTAAAAATAGCGCCATTCTGAAGATGTTGAATATAATTATGTGATTCTAATAATTTAAACGTTTCTACGAAGCTTAGTTTATTTTTTTGAGACCAAGAAATATAAGAATCACATCCATGTGGAGATGCTTCAGATTTAAAACCAGCGCAAGTAAGGTTACATCCAAAAAATCTCATAAAAACAGAAGGCTTACCAATATATTCGCCTTCGCCTTCAACAGTGAAAAAAATCTCTGGTTCGTTATTTTCACCAGCAAATAACAAATATTCTTCATCTAAATTACTCATATAATATTATTATATATTAGTTCATTATATGTTCAAGTATAAAATAATAAAAGAGTAAAACACTTGTAGTAATCAGTATCTTTAATAATTAAATAACCATATATGACACGTAAGTCTACGCGTACGCGTAAAAATGATAGTCCAAAGGACATTTCTGGCGTTGAAGAGTGTATTGCAAACAATTGGAAAGGTAATTTTAACATTAAAAGACCCTTCCATTTTAATCAAAAACACTTAGCATGTTACGAACGTATAAAACAAGATGATACAAACATGGTGTTTATTGATGGTCCTGCAGGTAGTGCTAAGACTTATCTAGCTGTTTTAGCGGCATTGGAACTTATTAAAGAAAAGAAGATTGAAAATGTTATGTATATTCGCTCTGTAATTGAGTCTGCTTCACGAAGTATAGGCGCACTTCCTGGTGAAGTTGATGATAAATTCTCACCATATGCAATGCCTCTTCTTGAAAAAGTAAAGGAAGTAACTAGTGATAGTACCTGTGAAATGCTTAAAACTAACGGTATTATTCAAGCAATTCCTGTAAATTTTGTAAGAGGTTTAACATTTAATAACACTTTTGTTATTGTTGATGAAATTCAAAACCTAACTTTGAGTGAAATTACTACTATTTTAACGCGTTTTGGTAAAAATACCCGATATGTCTTATGCGGAGACCCGTTTCAATCAGATATTGGCAAGCTAACATGCATTCATAAAATATTAGCAGCATTTGATACACCAGAATGCGTACAAAATAACATTTATAGATGTAAATTTGGTGATTCAGAGATTGTTCGAAGTAAAATCTTAAAATTCATTGTCAATGTTCTAGAAAAGGCTTAATATAATTACATAAAAAATGCGCAGATTTTATAGTTTGCGCATTTTTTATGTAAATTAATATATTAACCCCACGAAGTACCAGAGAACCAGTTTGATTTTCCTTCCGACACATTATTACCTACATTAGCTCCACGACCTTGTACTCTTTGCTCTGCTTGAGTTGAATCTGCTGTCACTGTTAGATCTAACTCAAGCTGTTCAACCTCCGGAGACCCAGCGCTTTCAGTGATATCAGTAAGATCTGCTTGCCAGGTAGCTACTGTCTGAGTCGTTTTATTACTAGGTGGTTGATATATGGCAGAATTGTCTTCATGTTCAAAAACCTCTGTACGAATAACCCAGCAGCGGTTATTAGTTTGTTCACGAATTTGTTTATCTACAAGATTATATACAAATTCAGCAGTCCGTTCAATTCCAACACCATCTGGCATAATACGTAAGTCAATAATACCCTTTGTATTAAGATCAATAAAAGATTGTAATTCCGGATCATCTTGAGCTACACAAGTTGTATGATCAAATTGATCCTGAAGTAGCTTTTTAATTTCTTTGAGTCCTCCAAAATCAACAGCCCAGTTTTTATCGTCTAGATGACTGCAACCGAACCAAATTTTAGCTTTAAGCTGATATCCATGAATAAATTGACATCTAGAATGATTAGCTTTCCATTGTCGAAATGCACATGATCCTAACTCAATAATTTTTGTACTAGTATAATTACTCATATATGAATATTATATCTTAGTTCAATAGTAATATCAACTATTTTCTTATATCTTATTTTATTTATTCACTTACAAAATAAGTCAACTAACTTTTTTGATTCAAGTATTAGATTTTTTTGACTATAATTTATATTTACACTGCTGACAATTACTTTACCACCCTTATACAGCTTACCGGTACTTTGTAGACGTCCATTATTATTTTTAACAATAATATATTCGTCGTCTTTAACCGGGTTAGACGATCCAGCGACCGTAACTGTGCCATCAAAATTTAACTTATAACCCATTAATGGATCACCTTTTTTAATATCACCTAGACTATTAAAATTAGGTTTAGAATTTAATTTAAATTTATTTTTTAATATCTTATTAGAGGTAAATAATACTTTATAAGCTTTGTCATTTGTATTACTATTTGAATCATCAAGTTGAGTAAACTTTACATCATCTTTAAAAATAACTGTATCTGCTACATATTTTATATCTCCGTCATTTCTGGGATTATTAGGCTTTATAGTAACGGAAAAATTCTTACTGTATTGTAGAGGTGAATTTGCGTCATTACCTTTTTTAACATTACCTTCAAAAATTGCTTTATAAGAACCTTTATATTTTTTATTTTTTAGAGCTACGGAGGTATTCACAGCTGCAGGGGTATTCACAGCTGCAGGGGTATTCGTTCGTATCGCCGCTTTTGGGCGCGCAGGTGGAGGAACTGGCAACCTCCCCTGCTGAACTCCAGGAGCTGGAAAATTTCCCGGACCCATGTATGGAGCAGCTGCTTCCGGAATTACACCTGCAGCACTATCTTTTACCAATTCTACTAATTTACAGTTTCTAAATTTATCTGGATTGCTCTCAAACAAATCTTTTAATGCAGCTTTAGGTTCATTAAAAGCTCTAAACACCTTTTTAATATTAGCAGCGTATTTATCTTTAATATTCATTAACTCCGGCGCAAAAGTTCTTCCAGCAAGTGATCCTACCGCTCCGACAACGCGCCCAACCCTAGAATCTTTTACCGCTTTTGCAGTACGTACAATACTTGCAAAACTTTCTGAATATACTTCACGACTCTTTAACATATTTTTATTTATTCTCTATTGTTATTTAAATGAACTACCTTATAATATTCTTATGGAAGAAACAGATATTAATACAATACAGGTTGGTGAAGTATTTAAATTACCTAATGCAAATGGTAATTCTCCTCGTACGGAGCAAGAAAAGCAAGTTATTATTAAGCGTGCAGCTGCAGCTTATGAAAAATATATGGATGCTTTAGGCTTTGATTGGCGTAATGATCCAAACTCTGCTAATACTCCTATGCGAGTAGCAAAAGCTTTTGTAAATGATATTGCATCAGGCTGTTATAGTCAGCCTCCATCTGTTACTGCTTTTCCTTCTGATGGTTATGATGGTATTATTGCTCAATGTAATATTCCGCTTAAATCTCTTTGTTCTCATCACCATCTTGCTTTTACTGGTGTAGTACATGTTGCTTATATTCCTTCAAGTAGCGGTAAAGTAATTGGCTTGAGTAAGCTTAATCGAATTGTTGAATTTTATGGTAGACGGCCACAATTGCAAGAAGCCCTTACAACTCAAGTACATAATGCCATTAACCTTGCTTGTGAAGACAATTTAGGAGCTGCTGTTGTAATTAAAGCTCAACATACATGTGCATGTCACCGTGGTATTAAGCATGATGGATGCTATATGGTAACAAGTAAACTATCAGGTGATTTTATGAATGATGAAAAGACTCGAAATGAATTTTATAAATTTATCGATATGTCTTCCCGTAATTAATATACTATATAATGAATATTTTTGTAACCGATTCTAATCCTATTATTGCAGCGCATAATCTTTGCGATCAACATGTTAGAAGTAAAATGATCATAGAATCAGCTATTATGCTAGCTCATGCTTTTCCTCAGGATGTATTAAATCACCCATCAACTCCTAGAACACAAAAAGGTACACCGCGTAAGTCAGGTAAAGGTTATGCTAAACATCAATGTTCAATTTGGGCTAGAGAATCCATCGAAAATTTTCGATGGCTTGTTGATCATACCTTAGAAATGTTTACTGAAAGAATGCTTAGATGGCCAACTGCTGCTGAACATTTTACTCATCAATTTATTAAGTGGTGCAAAGATAATATTCATAATACCACCATAACTAAAACAGATTTAACTCCTTATGCAGTAGCTATTAGTGATAATAGTGAGTGTAAATTATTAACTCCTGAATTTAACACCTTATCGGTTATCGACCAATATCGCAAATATATTATACATGATAAAAAATTTGCTACCTGGACACATCGTAAATCTCCAGATTGGTTTATTTCTTAATTAGCCTGTATATTATAATCTGCAATATTTTCTTGACCAACATCAATTAAAGCATCCAGATTATTTTCAATAAAGTCTTTTCCTACTAATATTTTATATATGTTAGTAGTTCTATCACCTATAGAAAAAGGAACATCATTAAAGTTCTTACTACCTACAGTTACATTAAAATAAACAACTGGTCTTTCTTCAGTATGCCCAGATCCGATATTAATCATTATGGTATCTTTAATATCTTTAACAACAGTTTTATTATTAACAGTTTTAAAGAATATTTTTTTACCTTGAATCTGTATATTATCTCCATGTAACACATTAAACGCGCCGTTACCAGAGTCTAATTTAGCAGGAATTTTACCGATACCCTCAATATCAAAAAATTCAATAAGACCTAATATTTGCTTTTCTAAAAAAAATTGTTTAAATTTCTTCATCTTCATATCCTAAGGAAAACATTTCAGAAGAGTCTTCATGATTACATCCGCAATCAGCTTGCATTTCATGAGTAATCGAATCATGAACAGATGATAAATAATCAGCTGCTAAAGTAATTTTAGCAGCTTCCCAACCCTTTATTTTAGGTAGACTTTCAATCTTTGTATGTAAATCGGATACTATTCTTTCTATCTTATACAAATCAGAAGCAGCCATAGTAACTGCACTATCAGTTTCCTCTTCATGTTCTGCTGTAGGTATTACAGCAGCTATTTCTAGTTCATTACCCTGTAATACAGGACTTAGATTCATTTCCTCTATAAGTGTGTATATATTAGATAATTTTGCCTGATCTTTACTCGTAAACATATATTTATTTATTCAATAAAATATTTTTTATTTGTAAAACGTCTTCTCTATTTGATTTAACAGAGTCGGGTAAAAAATAATCTAACGCATCATCAATATTTGTTTGAATCTTTTGTCTTGTTAATGTTCCAGATATACCTTCAGATTGCATTGGTATATGCACAATATTTACAAGAGGGTATTTTTCTATATTTTTAGTAAAACTAGTAAATCTATCATCTTTGTCATCTTTAGAACCTGCTCCTATATATAGTTTTTTATCAGGGTTTGCTACAGCAATATCATAAACTAATCTAACAGGCGAACTTGACGACATTATTACTTCTACAGGCTTATTAAAGTATTTAGAATATATTTGCCATATCTTTTTAGACATTTCAGCAGTAATACCTTCTCTATCTTTATTACCGATACATACAATACCTCTATTAGCGTCTTGTAACAAATAATTAAAAGCGTTAAAGTGTCCTTTTGTAGGTGGTTTAAATCCTCCAGGTAATATAGCTATAGAATCTTCTACAACTTGTTCTTGAAAATACTGCTTAAAAGATTTCATATTCTACCTTTTTGAGTGTGAAATTTTGTATTAATAACCTTAAATAAGAAAGGTTTGTTGCTTTCATCTTTTAATTTAACAACTATACCTTCAAATTCGCCGAGCTTACCACCAATAACTGCAGCTGCTTTTAAAATCTTGTTATGCATATCTCGTTGAATAGGTAAGAACATAAGTTTAATTTTTTCCAGTAACTCTTTTTTATTCTGTTGATCTTCACGTTTTCTTGATGGATTACTTAAAATTTCTACATAATTTGGTATTTGTGAAGTTAATATTTTTATCTGTTGTACTGCTGTATGTACGTCAGATGATAAATTAATAGGTTCAAAAACCTCTATATTAAGAGGTAAAAACTTAACATCGTCATTAGAAAGACTTGTTAACATATGCTCTATGCTAGAAGATATAATTGCAGGTAATTCAGCACCTTCAATGTCTGTAATATTAATTATTGGGAAGGTTGACCATTCTCCAAGCTTGTCTTTCTCATAATTAGTTGCTACAAAATACACAACACCTGGTAGATTATCACGATGCAACGCAAATGGTGAATATAACCATTCAGCTTGAATGCGTATACCATTTAATTCATAGTGTTTCTTATATTTTAAAAGTTGCTTAAACACTAATTTTTTTATTCTTTGAAAGTTACTTTCAAAAGCATTTCTAGTTAAATCATGCTTAATTGTTCCAGTAAAATCGCCTGATGTTGAAAATGCATTCTTGCCGCTGCCTTGTAAGAAAAACTCGTCATTAGTAGTAACACCAAACTTTACACTCATACCATCTGCTTTTTCAGATAAGCTAGAATTCGCCGGTTGTATAATACCACCTTGTGAATTTAAAATATCTATAAGTGTTTTAAAATTATCAAAACTCATAGAGTATTGATCAGGCTTATATTCAGTATAAAGATGCTGAACCCCTACTCTTGCACCGGTACTTGTTTGACTTTCTTGTATGATACCACCTTTAAGTAATTCAAAGATATTTATATTATCTGTTTTAAGTATAGTTTCTTGTGCTTGACTTAATAATGACTTAACCGCAGTAACATCTCTATATTTTTTAAGTAAAAACTTAAAAATACTACTTATATCATATAAATTTTTAGCAGTTGCGCGCTGATCACCTAATAATAATTGTGCTACCCTATCTGGATTTTGATTTTCAATAATTTCTTCAGGCTTAGTACGAGTGCGTAACCCATTTAAACCTCCCCATTTTAATCCTATATTTTTAGCTAAATTTGACATCACTAAGTTCCAATGAACACCCTTAAAAGGTATAGATTCATTGTTAGCAATAGCAAATTTTGCAAATTTAGGATCAGGTACAAACATGAAATCTGTTTGTACCATTTCTTCTTCATTGCCAATAATAGGTGTTCTAAAATGTACACTTATTCCTGATTTTGCTATATATTCTTTAGGATCAAATCCACGCTCAATACACCATCTAGTTAATTTATCTACTAATTCTTGTTTTGATAATTTTGTCTCGTCAATACCTAAATCTAAGTCGCCAGACGATGGTCGCTTGCCGGTGCTACCAAACATTGTTTTAGTTAAATCTTGTCCTGTAAGTGTAGATAAAAACTGAACAGTTGGTAATATATAAGCAAGATCAATACGGGATGTTGGATGCTTCTTAAACACATTACCTCCCTCACAAATTATATCATAATACGTTTTAAAATTAATCATCGGTTAAGCATTTTACTTAATTGTTTATTTCCAGTATCTGTCTTAGCAGCACTACTTGCTGTAGCTTTTAATTCTTTTTTAGAGCCTAATTTTACTAAATTAATTTCAGAAGGTATAATATTACGGCTTTTATTTCTTATATCAAAACTGTAAACATTCTTTTCAGTTGTCATTATAATACTGACACTCTTTCTACTATCCTGCCACGCATCAGATCTATAAAACGGGTACTTTACTTGTACTTTGGTGATATCACCAATATAATCAATTAACTTATTTTTATCTCTTAAATCTTCTATTTCTAAGTCATCTTTCTTATTTTTTCGTTTAACATAAATATAACCATAATCAAAAGCTGATTCAATAAACTTATGAAGTTTAGTTAAATCTAAATCTGGGCTATTGGTAGTATCTTCTATTTTAGATAATTCAGGTGATGATACTCTCTTTTTAGCATAATCAGATAAGCCTCTTTCAACATAAAGTATACGTACACCTGCTGCTTTCATTAAATCTCCTCCAATACCATCACGTTCTTTATTTATAAAATCTATTTCTTTATCTGTTTTGTCAATCTTAAACATTTTAGCAGCTCCTGCATTACCTACTGTCTTTCCATCAATGTCCTTTAAAGATATAAAATATGACTTTTTGTTACTATCAATTAACGTAATATCTGCAATATCTCGACCTCTATCATTAGCTCCAGCTATTGTTAATGGACGCTTTACAGATCTTGTAAATGATGTACCTTCATCTACCCCTACAAACTCAACATCTAAATTATCTTCAAGCTTTTCAATCATTGAAGGTTTTTCAATTTCTTTTTTCTCTTCGTCTGTTTCAGCTCTATCTAAAGCATCAAAATATTGTTTGAATGATTCAAGAATATCTCTTTCATACGTCATACCTTTATTACCAGCCGCGCCTCGTGAAATAACAACAATAAATTCGTTATCAGTTATTGTATCTTTAACTTTATATGCGTTAAATGTTCCAGATGGATTACCTGGATCATTAGGATTTAGCGTATCAGTGAGTACTAAATGAATATCATCTAAGCTATCAATTAAAGATTGTTTTAAATTATTTTCATCCTTAGCTGCTTCTGCATCTACAGGTTGAATTCTAATTCCAGATTTAGAGGAACCAATTTTAAAATCAGGATTATTATCTACAATAGCTTGAGCTACAGCTTTTTTACTCTTATAGCCTTTAAAATCTGGATTGTTTATTTTTTCATATATCGCTTCAAGCTGCCAATTTTTATTTATCGCAGTAATACGTTTAGTAGGATCCGCTTTAAATACGTTACCGCTTTCACGTGTATACATACTTTCATATATAGCTTCAAGTCTATGATTCATAATTTTAATAATATTGATTGATAGTATTTATAAGCTCTTCTTTACCACCATCAAGTAACTTTTGTATCGTTGAGGTAACTTCTTCTGGATCAGTTTTAAAATATTCTCGACGCACTGTATCTATTATAGATAATTCATTATCATCTGGAGTATGTTCAAATGCTCTCATAATGATATCAATTAACATCTTTTCACCCTCTTCAGATAACGTATTAACTTCTTGATCTGGCTTAGGAGCTACATATAACTTTGAAAATTCTTTTTGTGAAAGACCAACCCTTGGAGCTATGTGTGCTGCTATTTTTTTAGGATTTGTATTACGATAAGTTGATTGTATCTTATCTAGCCACCGCAATTCTTGACTGTTAGGAGTATGTGCAAACGCCTTAATAGCTAAAACAATTAAATATTGCTCTCCAGCACTAGCTATACCTTTATCCTCTTTTTCAGGTTGCTCAGAAGCAGGTGCTCCTTCTTGAGGTTGCTGAGCGGTTGGCTCTGTTGCATCAAGAGATTCATTACTTTGCTCTATAATTCTAAAATATTTGTTTATTAGATTTAGAGTTTTCATTAAATTATATTTGCTTTAGGTTTTCTTGAATTTAATTCTTTCTCTACATCAGAAAATCTACGTGTCGCAGTTTGAGCTAGTTTATCTGCAGCTACACGAGCGCCGGGCCCGTATTTAGTACTTGTTTTTATACCACCACCTATAATATCAGCATCTTCTGCATCTTCAGATCCAATAGGTGTTATAGTAATTTTAAATTTAGGTGTGTCATTAACATATACAATACCAGTCTCTTTTACATCTCCGGTCATCGCTGGGTTAGAAGGTCTTTTTGGTTTAATAAAATATGTTAAATTTAAATTGCGTATACTATCTGTTATATCCATAAGCACACTATTAGACGTTAATGTACGATTAGTCTGGTCTTCTGATGGAAGACTCGATTCTATCATCCTTAAAAATTTACTCATAACAATATTTATACTTAAAATAACAATTTGTAGAGGTTATTCTTAAAATAACCATTACTCAAAAATGTTAAATCGTTCTTATTAATAAAAGAATTAAGCTTTTTTGATGTTATTTTACATATATCAAAATTAAATGCTTTTTTAATACTATCCTCTGTTAAAATACAACATTCTGCGTCGTTTTGCTGAACTTTTTGAATAAAAGTTGAAAAAGTATAATTACTGCTAATAAAAACAAAAGGTAATATTTTTATTAAATTCTTAACGATATAATTAACAGTTTTAATAAAATCTTTACCTCTTTCTTTATTGAATATAGAGTGAGTGTTAAAGTATATAATTGTTTTATAACTATTATGCTTAACCTTTAATATTTCACATAAGCCATAAATCACATAGTTATAAAATAACTTTTTTATATCACCGTTTTTATAATCATCTGGTATATTATACGTACTTGCATCTATATTTACTTGAAAGTATGCATCTCTTATGATATCATTTATATTAAGTAAATTAATTTTACTATTATTAAAATTATAAACTATTGTAGCTTGCTGGTTTTTTACCGATTCGTAAGTTAATGATTCCATTATAGTATGAGCTATCTAAAAGTACTTCATGTTCAAATTGAAGTTTAGCTTCTACGTATGATAACATCCATTTTGAGTTACACCACTGTAATATTTCAAATTTAAAATTAGATTTACCGTGTAATTCTATGTCTTTATTTAAATCATTTGAAGATGATGTGTATGTTTTCCAGTCTGTCTCAACTATTTCACGTCTTTTCCTTGTTTTACCCTTAAGAGGTGCTCGCTTTTTAACAGTTTGACATTGTTTTTTACCAATATACTTTCTATTATTAACACAATTTGTAATAATATATACAAATCCGAACGGTAATTCAGTAGATTCTGTTAATATATTAGCATAGTTCCAATGCCCTAAGTCAATCATAGTGCTGTTGTTCTTCGTTTTTGTGTACGTCTTTTAGTTTGTTTACGTGTTCGTTTTGATTTTAACTTTATTGCACCAGTTCGTTTTTGTATAATGCCATCAGGAGTTGCGATTCGCGCATCTCCAGAAGCATAAAAGTCAGTTGACGTAATTTTACCTGCAGCTGGATTAAATCCTCCAGCAGAACCACCAAGAGCTCCTGCAGTAGAAGAGTCTTCCTCTATTACTTTATTAAAAGCTTCTTGAAATCTACCTATTGATTTATTCATATTTATATTTATACTGTATATGTGGAACTATTAGCCAAATATATAGACGAGATTAATAAAGATTTAGTGGTAACTGACTTTAATATCAAGGATATTCAGTTAAAACTACCATCTCGTAAGCATTTTTGGGTAGCTAGACTAATTGACGCTAAGATTAAACGTGAAAAGCTTATAAAACATAAAAAAGCCTTTAAAAAAGAGCTAGCTAACCGTATTTTAACCGAAAGTCCTGTTAAAATTACTATACAGACAGCAGAATATGCTGCAGATAACACAAAAGACATGGAAGTATACAGTGATAAGATAAAAGAATATGATTATATCATTGAATATCTCGAAAAAGTCGAGAAAATCATGGGATCCATGGTGTGGGAGATAAAAAACGTCGTTGAACTAGCTAAACTTGAGCAACTATGACGGATATTACACTAGATTACACTGTTTCTACAGGTAAACTGCGAATTTACACGGAAAATACTGATTTATTTATAGAAATCCGTAACTTTTTTAGTGTTAAGATTAAGAATGCACACTTTGCACGTCGTTCTAATAGATTTGCACCACAACGTAAGTATATAATAACACCAACAGGCATTTGTGAGTTTGGAATCTACTGGGAGTTACGAAAATACCTTATAGAAACACAAAAACTTGTTAATCTTGTTATAACAAGTAAATTACAAGAGGTATTAGACGCAATATCTAATAGTAATCCTATACTTCTTGATACTTTTACGTTTAAGTTACGTGATTATCAAGAAGAAGTTGTGTTAAAAGCTTTAAAGTTAGGAAGAGGGCTATGTATCCTAGGTACTGGTGCAGGAAAAACGTTTGTAACAGCAGCTCTTATCGAAAATCACTATAAAAACAGCGCTAAACCTAACTTATTTAAGTGTTTAGTCATTGTACCTGACTTAGGCTTAGTAGCACAGACGTATGATGAGTTTATTAACTGTGGTATTACCTTTAATCTTACAAAATGGACTGGTTCTCATGCACCAGACATGTCAGCTAACGTTATTATTTGTAATATAGGTATACTTCAGAGTCAATTCGATAAAAACGAATGGGTAAAGTATGTAGATTTACTTATAGTAGATGAGGCACACGGCATTAAAGCAGATAATAAGATTAGTAAGATAGTTTCTAAGATAAAAACACTTAGTAAGTATGGTTTTACAGGTACTCTACCCGAAGAACAAATCGATAAATGGTCTATTTTAGGTAAATTTGGTCCAACAATATACGAAAAATCAAGTTATGAGCTAAGAACAGAAGAGTTTTTAGTAAATGTTGAGATCAAAACACTAGATATTACATATAACAGCAAACCTCCTAATCTAACTGACAATAGTTACAGAGATGAATTGACGTTTTTACATAATAGTGAGTTTAGAAATAACTTATTGTTAACTTTAAGTAAAAAACTCAATAATAATACATTAATACTTGTTAATTTTATTGAACATGGTGAGATAGTTTATAACAAATTATTAAATCTCGCTGATAAGCAGGTCTTTTTTATAAGAGGCTCGGTTGAAGTTGATGAAAGAGAAAAAATAAAGCAAATAATGGAAAAAAATAACAACATTATATGTGTTGCTATTAGTGCTATCTTCTCAACCGGTGTTAATATTAAAAATCTTCATAATATTATCTTTGCCGCAGGAGGTAAATCCTTTGTACGTACAGTTCAATCGATTGGCAGAGGTTTAAGAAAGCATAATAATAAAGAAAAGTTAATAATTTTAGATATTGCTGATAATTTAAAGTATGGTAAAGAGCATAATCTAAAAAGACAAGAAATTTATAAGCTAGAAAAAATAAAAAATACTATAAAATATATAGCTCAGCCTTGATTTAATTAATAACCATAATATCATTGTGTATGAAGGAAGTTAAAGAGAAGCACAATTATGTTGATCCAAAAGATTTTAAAGAATCATTAAGAGTATATTACGAATGTGATAAATTAACTGACGATCTTGCAGAAAATATAAAGAAGATAGCTTATGGATTAAGTTATAATCCATCTTTTATTAACTATACATATAAAGATGATATGATAGGAGATGCCTTAATAAAAATGTATGCAGCTTTGAAATATAGAAAGTATAGCTTCGACGCTAACTCTAATCCCTTCTCTTACTTTACTACAATCGCCTTTCACGCATTCATTAATAGAATTAAAAAGGAAAAAAGACATCACGAAGCGTTAACAAATTATAAAGAGCAGTTTTATGAAAGTGCTATGAACGATCCGTATACTACACACGGGCAGCATATTTACATTAAACCAATTGACTCTGATAATTACGATGAATATAACGCTGAATAAATCAAAAGTAGCTATTATATCTGATTTACATCTAGGTATTCATTCTAATAGTAGCTTTTGGCATGAAATAGCAATAAACTGGGCAAAATGGTTAAAAGAAGAGCTTAATAATAAAAAGATTACTGATATTATTTTTTGTGGTGATTGGCATCACAATCGTAGTGAGATTTCAGTAAGTACTTTACAGATATCAGCAGATATATTAGATATATTTAAAGATTTTAATTTAATTGCTATTACTGGTAATCATGATATTTATTTTAAGCATAGAACAGATGTAAATTCTTTATCTATTTTTAAAAATAGAAAGAATGTTACTATATTTGATAGTGTATATACACTAGAAGCTTTTGATCGTACTATAACTTTTTGTCCTTGGAACACTGCTATAGAAGATATACCAAAAAGTGATATAATATTTGGACATTTTGAAATTGTAAGTTTTAAAATGAATACTTTTAAGTATTGTGAAGAAGGATTTAATATACCAGATCTTCTATATAAAGCTCCAGTAGTAATATCAGGACATTTTCATTATAGGCATGAAAAGCAATACGATTCTGGTACAATATTATATACGGGTAATCCTTTTCAGATGGATTTCGGTGATGCTGGCAATACTAAAGGTTATCATGTATTAGATCTAGATACTCTGCAATATGAGTTTATAGAAAATAAAGTATCCCCTTTATATGAGCGTATATACTTGAGTGAATTAGTAAAGGAAGGTAGCTTTACAGATAAAATTAAAAAAATATTTGATAAAAATATTGTAAAACTTAAAGTTGATCAGAATATTTGTCAAGATGATATGAATATTCTTATTAAAAAATTAAACTTATTATCTCCTCAAGCATTAACAGTCGATTACGATATTAACTTTAATAGAATATTAGATGATAATAAAGAAAAGCAGGATCTTTCAGGTATTGATATAGAACAAGCCATTATTGAATTTACTAACTTACTAGATATTAAAAATAAAGAAGCTATAATAAACTATACTATCGACTTGTATCGGAAATGTAAAGAATGAAATACGTAAACTTTAAAAAAATCACTGTTAAAAACTTTCTATCTATTGGAGAAGATCCAGTCAGTATAGAATTTTCAAAAGGACTTCATATTATTACCGGTAATAATAAAGATAAACCAGATAGACGTAATGCTATTGGTAAATCATCCATTGCTGAATCAATATATTTTGCTATATTTGGTGAAACATTACGAGATCTAAAAAAGGATTTAATACCTAATAATGTAACTGGAGGTAAAACGCATGTAGAGCTAGATTTTGAAGTTATTACCTCTGCAGATACAAAACAATATAAAGTTATTCGGAACTTGTCTCCTTCGAAGATAGAAATATTTGAAAATGAAATAGAAAAGACTTTAGATAGTATAGGTAACACTAATAAGTTTATATGTGATGTAATAAGTGCATCACCCGCTATTTTTCAAAATTGTGTTATTATGACAGTTAATGATGCAATCCCGTTTATGGCAAAAAGTAAAATAGATAAACGTAAGTTTATTGAAGATATTTTTGGTCTTCAAGTTTTTAGTGATATGATTGCAGCTCTTCGTATAGAGTATAACGATATCAAAAGAGATAAAGAAATAAACTTCACTAAGCTTACTGAAGCAGAAAAAACACTCAAAAGCTACAATGATCAACAGATTAAAATGGCTAGTGCGCAACAAGAAAAGCTTAATTTATACGAATCACGTAAATTTAATAATATAAATGAAAAAAATCAGCTACTTGAAATTATCAATAGTATTGAAAGTGTGTCTGATGCAGATATTTTGCAAACGATTGTAGCTTATGAAGAAAAATTAAACAAATGTGAAGAGTATATTAAAAAATATAATGATAGTGTAGCTGTTAATAAACAACGAATTACAGATTTAAAAGCTACCTATCAAAAAATAGGTACAGCTGAAGAAACCTGTCCTATATGTTTAAGAGGTATAGAAGAACATGATTTAAATTATATTAAGTCGGAAAAAGATACTATTAAAGTCAATATTGATAACATCGTGTTAGCTATTAAAGAAGATAGTAAACTACAGGAAGAATACACTAATAAAAAATTACTTATTAAGACTAAGCTTACATCTCTTAAAGAAAATATACATCAAAACAGTTTAAAAGTTCTAGATAAAAAACATAAACAAGAGCGTATTAAACAGCTAGACTGTTGGTTAACTGAGTTAGATTCTGATATAGCAAATTTATCAGATAATAATACAAACTATGCCGATATCATTGCAGAGCAAAGTTTATCTGTGAATGAGCTAACTGTAAAAGAAGATGAACTAAGTAAAAGACTTAGTGAGTTAGATATTGTAAAGTATGTTGTAAGTGAAGAAGGAGTTAAATCTTATATAGTTAATAAACTACTCGATATGCTTAATAACAGATTATTATTTTATCTTAAAAAGCTCGACTCAAACTCTATATGTATGTTCAATGAATACTTTGAGGAAGAGATATTAAATGAAAAGAATAAAATATGCTCGTACTTTAATTTCTCTGGTGCAGAACGAAAAACAATCGACCTAGCTTGCTTATTTACTTTTTCAGATTTACGACGGATGCAGGGCGGAGTGAGTTATAATATTGCTATATATGATGAATTATTTGATTCATCTTTTGATGAGAAAGGTATTGAATTAGTTACAGATGTTCTAAAAAATCGAATCGATGAATTAAACGAATGCGTTATTATTATCTCACATAGAAAAGAATCTATTAAACAAGTAACAGGAGAAATTATTTTTCTTGAGAAAAGCAACGGTATAACCACTCGCATACCTTATACAGAAATTTAAGTAATTTTTGTACTTTAGACATAATTATTAATATGTCTAATAATACTCCTCAAAAGAAATCTTATGGCGCGCTCCCGTTTAAAATACCAGATAGTCAATTAGGATTTCCATTAACGATGAGTACTAAGAAAGAGACTATTTTTCGTAATTATAAAATAGGTAAAGTCTTAGATCAAGGAGATAAAGGTATTTGTGTTGATATGGCTTTGACAGGGTTACTTAATGCAGAACCTATTTCTCAAGAACCGTGTAAACCGCTTGAAATATATAACGCCGCACGTAAACTAGGAAACACGCCTGATAATATTGAAGGCTGTCAGCTAAATCACGCTATAGAATATCTTATTAATAAAAAAATTATTAAGAAAAAATACTGGACATGTAAATCAGAAGAAGTATCACTATACCTCAATACAATAAGCCCTATTGTAATGAGTATCCCATGGTATGATAAAATGAATATACCAGAAAAAGATGGACAAATTACACTAGGTGGTAATTTATTAGGACATCATGCTGTTTTAGCATTTCGCTTTGATGGCTTGCATAATCGAATATGGATAAGAAATTCTTGGGGTACGGAATGGGGAGTGACAGGTAACGGTTATATTGAAATAAGTAATTTAGAAAAGTTATTAAATCGTGGCGGGGTAGCCTGTGCTTTAGTTGAGTAATATAGCTTATATGAGTAAATAATATAGTGAAGACAATTCTATTATTACCCTTTATTTTTATTCTTTCTTGTACAACTCCATCACCAAGGTAAACAACACCCACACAGTCAGGATATTTAATTACTGATTATGACGGCAATGGAAAAATAGAAAATACTTACTTCGTTAAAGAGTATGTTGTAATTGAGGATAATGTTCGATTTAGTGTAGATAATACAACTAAAACTATTGTCGGATCATTTAAGATTGAAAAAATAAATAAAAACTAAACAAATATGATTAAACAATTATTACTAGCTTTATGTGCAATATTACTAGGTTCGTGCGCTAGCGCAGGTCCTAAAGATGGTGTAAAGCCACCTAGCTTTACACCTAAGTATACCATTAAACTAACAGGTACTCCAGTTTGGAATAATATTGATGATGTTACAGAAGCAACAAACGGTAAAATAAAAATTATAGGTAATATAATTGACCTTCAAGGAGGTTGTTTAGACGGTTCTAAGTTAAAAAAATCATCAAATAGTCAAGATGAAACTAATACACCAATTAAATTACGAATATCTGACTGTACTTTAATGAATGGTTATGTACGAGATGTGCCAGGAGGTATAATCGTACAAACTCCTAATGTAACAATTGAAAATATGTTGTTTACGGGTATTAGCGAAGATTATGTTTCCAATATTAAAGATAAAAGTTATAACTTTAAGATCTTAAATTGTAAATTTTATAATAACTCCAGAGGTGATAAAAGCTGTCAAGTTAACGGTGCTGTAGGAGCAATTGTTAAAGACTGTTATATAACAGGAGGTATAACCGCTATTAGAATAGGTGAGAGTACATCAACAAAACATGGTAACGCTAATGTTGAAAATTGTACTGTAGAGCAAGTACCTACATTTTTAAACGTTGACGGAAAAACTCAAGTATATGTTAAGAATAATAAACTTATAAATGTAAATAAAAAATACGTTACACGTGAAGGCTCTAATGTACATGAGTAAACTATAGTTAAATATATTTAGTAGATTTAAGTATCAGCATACATTATATAATGTATGTATAACGTAAATCCGTTTCCTACACCTTTTGCACAACCCTTTAGTAATACAAATAGAGGTCAATTTGGTATTAATCTAGCGCCAGCTCCACCTCGTCAGGAAGCACCACCTGAGCTCTCTCTTCCAAGATACGTTAACTATTTAGCAGATTACTCTGGATGCGGTCATTGGCGAATTTTATGGCCTGAACAAATAATAAATGCTACCGGTAGAGGTTGTTCTTCTTCGTTAACTGCTATGGTTCTTGATCCAAGATGGTATCAAAATTTAACTTGTGTAAAAGTTCAACGACAAGCAAGTAATACTCAAAAAGATTTTATGAAATTTTTAACTGATGTTAAAAAGACGTATAATTTTAAAATTATTTATGAAGTAGATGATGTAGTATTTAGAGAAGACATTCCTGATTATAACAAATTTAAATTTGCGTTTGATACTGACGAAATACGTCAAAATTGTATTGATATAATTAATATGTGTGATGAAGTTACTGTTACTTGTGACTTTATGAAAAATCTTTATCAAGAAAGAACAGGTAAAAAAGAAATAACTGTATTACCAAACTTTGTTCCCTTTACTTGGATGGGTTATTTATATAATAAGCGTCGAGTTTGGGATGATTATGAACGGAATGTTAAACGTCCACGAATTCTATATACCGGTTCAGGAGCTCATTATGATGTTGATAATAAGGTAGGGGGTAAGGATGATTTCGAACAGATTGTACAGCTTGTTGTAGATACAAGACATAAATATAAATGGGTGTTTGTCGGTTCATTTCCACCACCTCTATTGCCGTATGTTCAAAATGGCGATATTGAATTCCATCAATGGCAGTCGTTAATTGATTATCCTAAATTTATTGCAGGTCTTCAAGCGCAATTAATGATTGCACCACTTCAAGATAATAACTTTAACAAATCAAAATCTGATATTAAATTTATTGAAGCAGCTTTACTCGGAATACCTTGTTTATGTCAAGATCTTGTAACTTATTCAACTGCACCCTCTGATTTAAGGTTTAAAACAACTCAAGAGCTAAAAAATAAAATAGATATTATATTAAATTATAAAAATCGTAAACAATACAAAGCAAATATTGAACAATTAAATGCAATGGGAGCTACTCGTACTCTTGAAAATCCTGAAAACATTGGCTGTCATCTAGAAGCTCTTAACACGCCTTACGGTTCATCAGACCGACCATTTTTATCTAAATGGAATAAGTAAAAACCATTGTTTTGCAAATGAACTATACTATAATAGATAATATATGTATAGAAATGCAATTTATAATAGTAATGAGCAAGCTATTAAGTTATTTACCTGGGATGAAGATGGTAAAAGAGTTTTAAATACCGTTTCTTGTACTCCTTATTTATACGTAGACGATCCTCGCGGTGAAAAAACGTCTATCTTTGGTACTAAAGTGCGTAAGAAGTCATTTAATACTGCATATGATAGATATAAATTCGTTACTAGCTCAGGTATTAAGAGATTATATGAAAATCTCCCGGCTGAGCAGCAATATCTAATTGATACTTTTTGTAATGTAAATGAAACACCTGAATTTACCAAATTACCGCTTAAAATTACCTATATTGACATTGAGACTTATTCTGTTGGCAGCTTTCCAAATATTGACGATCCAACTCAT
>Ga0209596_1000267_pt1 | contig 48390 bp, 40 predicted proteins | sample M_130807_MF_Meta_FD_187314 | JGI IMG/M metagenome (GOLD analysis project Ga0209596, IMG submission 187314) | Freshwater microbial communities from Lake Montjoie, Canada to study carbon cycling - M_130807_MF_MetaG (SPAdes) (version 2) | ecosystem: Environmental > Aquatic > Freshwater > Lake...
AAAAAAATGTATAAAAATAAAAAAATGTATAAAAAATACATTTTTTTATGTAAAAAATAAAATCTTTTTTTATATATTGCTTTGCTAATAAAAGGGAAAGGTCAAAGGAAAACCGTAGGTTTTCTTTAAAAGGGAAAGGTCAAAGGAAAACCGTAGGTTTTCTTTAAAAGGGAAAGGTCAAAGGAAAACCGTAGGTTTTCTTTAACCCTTCTTTTTTATTTTTTCTAGATAATCAAAATTTTCAAGAGACATATGGTGGCAACTTATCATTGTTTGAATATTCACTGTTTTTGCACAACATATAGAATGGTCGGGATTGTATCCCAAATAATTGCAATTGAAAAAACGGTTGACCACATTTACAAAAATAATTCCGTATCTTTTCAGAAAATAACAGAGAGACAAGTCACATGCTGGAATATATGTTGTGTAACCATTTTCGGCACATATCCACATCCATTCTTCTTGCATGGTTCCAAGTTCCGGATAAATTATATCCATTGTTGATTTTGTCAAAATAATTCCAGGGCCTCCTGAAAAAAAATGCACGGTTTCATTGCATATTTTGCGATTGTCTCCATGTCCACCAATGACCAATGGTTTGTCTGGACTAATCTCTGATTCATTATTTATGTAATTAATTAAATTGTCTGTCAAAACAAATGTATCTGTTCCACAAATAAACACGTAATTAAAATTGTAGTTTTCATAAATATATTTTAAACCGCCATATTGTTTGTATGATGCAGAGAGATAATCGTTTTCCACATTTTCCAAATGGACGCAGTCATCATCATGAAGAGGTCCTTCTTCGCCAAGAAAAAATAATATTTTATTTTCCAAATCCTTTTCACAAGGCGCCCTGCCTTCAAAAACCTTGTTACTCGGCGCCTTGCCTTCAAAAACCTTGTTACTCGGCGCCTTCGGCGCCTTGCCCCAAGTTTCTTTAATTTTCAAAATTTCTTTCCTATATTTATCAATTGTATCGCATCCAAAAATGCAAAAAATAATATTATATGACATTTGTATAAAAAATCATTTTTTATATAAATAGTTTTCAAAACAATATAATAAAAATGTGGCTCTAAAGTATAAATAAATGTTTGTTGTAGCACTTCTTATATTATCTTTATTTACTGTTGTATCCAGTTCTTATACGGAAGAAGCACTTTCCGACCAGGTATTAGATATGCCCGGATTAAATTACAAGCCCGCGTTTAACCAGTTCAGCGGATACATCCAGTTGGCCGGAACCGAGAAGTATATTCATTATTGGCTCGTCGAGGCAGAAATTGCCGATGCACCCCTCGTTTTCTGGACAAACGGCGGTCCCGGCTGTTCGGGTTTAATCGGGTTCATGACCGAGCAGGGCCCTTTTCGCCCTGACGTTTATGGAAACATTTTCCCCAATGAATACGCCTGGAATAAGGTAGCAAACATGGTTTTTTTGGAACAGCCGGTAGGTGTTGGATTCTCATATTCGGACAACAAAGACGATTACAAGATTGGCGACGACCAGGCCGCCAAAGACAATTTAGCGACTATTCTCGGATTTCTTTCCAAGTTTCCCGAATTTGCCAAGTCACCTCTCTACATTACTTCGGAATCTTACGGCGGTCATTATATGCCCACATTGGCTGATGCAATTATTAGTTACAATGATGCGTTGGATTCATCAAATCGACTGAATTTCATGGGTTTCGCAGTAGGCAATCCTTATACTGATTACTATTCGGGTGTGGGCGCAGAGATGGAGACCTATTGGGGTAAACAACTTCTGCCCAAACCATTGTGGGACAGATACGTGGCTAATGGTTGCTTAACCGTGGAGCAACAACTGAACAATTCGGTTTGCACTTATATGGCGCTGGATTTTATGAAGAAAATCGGCAATCTGAATCCATATGCGCTTGATTATCCAGTTTGTTTGACGTCGCAACAAAGGGCGATGCGAGCCTTTGTTTATGGATCATCAACAGTTAATGCTTATGAACCATGCGAAGACGATTTCTCCACCAATTACTTGAATAATCCCGCAGTCAAAAAGGCGATTCATGTGAACGAAAGCATTGAGTGGGTCGAGTGTTCTCGCACAACCAAATACCAATTGGCGGATAAAATGCTGCCGATGGAGAAGTATTACCGGACAATTCTGAATTCCAAGACTCATCCAAACTTGCGCATTTTAGTTTATTCTGGCGACGACGATAGTGTTTGCGGCACGATTGGAACCCAGCGATGGATATATGACTTGGGGTTCCAGGTGGACAGTCTGTGGTCAACATGGTTTGTGGATGGGCAAACCGCAGGTTATATCACCACGTTCAAGACACCATTCAGCAAAGAGTCCAGGTTTGCATTTATGACAGTGCATGGGGCGGGACACGAAGTGCCAACCTATAAACCGAAGGAGGCACTTGACTTGTTCAAAAAGTATTTGCAGAATGACATTTAATCTGTCGAATTTATTCTAGGTTTGCGACTAATAACCATTTTTATTTCATTGGTTTAATTACGCCTATAAATTTTTATATTGTTGTTAACTTTAGGAAAATAAAAATATTTAATAATATTATAATGGCGACCGTAAGTAATATTAGATTAAACCCAGATGATAAAACCGTAACCTATGACTATGGTAATCAAAAAAATTTCATATATAATATACCACCAAATAGTAAATCAGCCTATACCATGGAAAAGTTACAAGATAATGCTGTTGCTTCTATGTTGGTTCGTATGAAAAATTCTTCTGTTGCAAAAGGCAGAAAAAAGTCTGGCAAAAAAAGGTCTCGTTCTGGCAAAAAAAGGTCTAATCGAAAGTATTAATTTATTTATATTATTGAACAATTAAATATATATTTAGGAAAAATATATATTTTATTAATATATAAATGGGACAAATTGTTGATATACAAAATCATAATGGTGGAAAAATGTTTACATATATTGAAAATGGTAGACGTGTTACATGTTTTTTGAATGGAAACCCGTCTGTTAATCAAATGGCGGCAGAAGGGGCAAGTAGGCTTGCTGCTCAAACATTAGTGAGTATGCGAAATTCTGCAAGAGGCAAAAAAAGGTCTGGTAAAAAAAGGTCTGGCAAAAAAAGGTCTGGCAAAAAAACTCGAAGAGGATAAATCACAATAATACAAATACAACTTTGTTTTATTGTTCTATGAAACCACCTTGAGAGAAGCACCGCTTTTTATCTTATATCTGGTTGATTCATTCTCAATGACAATGCAGCCTTCCGACGGATTTCCGGAACATGACCCACCATGAATTAGAAACCCACTGCGTCCACACATTGAGTTTGACGCAGATGGATACAGTTCGTAACAATATGGCATCCCTTTAAAAGTCATCATATTTCCAAGCGTGTAACCGCCTTGAGGTAAAGGTCCTACGCTTACTTGGCACTGACACGATGGGTTATTTCGACAAGAACCTGATTGCCCTGAACAGCATCCAGTGGTGTCAATGGTTGTTCCATCATAGGCAGTTCCGGAAAATCGGTGTGCCGTTTGGGAATATGTATATGGCCCACCCGTAGAAGTTGCGTTCAATATATCTTTGGTATCCGTAGGAGGAGTTATTGCTTTATCATAGGAAAACATATAATCAGCAGATGCAACTGCCAAAGAAGCTAAAACCAAAAAATAAAACATCTATATAATTGTTTTATTTTTTATTTTTTATCTAGTTTTCTTATAACAATATTTGTTACATGTGCAACTAATTCATCATTGTTATAATCTTCTAAATAAATAATCTCTACAATACCACTGGAACAAATTGTTTTGAGACACATATAATGCGTAATGTAGATTTTTGCACCATTCAGCGTGACGCCGCGTTTTGCACAATCGCATATGGCGTTTATTTCACTGTGGATAGTGGCTTGCGTCGCGAATATGAGAGACGTGCGGACATCCCGCAATAAACCCATTGTATCCCATGGATATCATTCGATTATCCCGAACAATGACTGACCCCACGTGAAGCCTTGCACAAGGCGACCTTTGTGACGCGAGCAGTGCAATCGAAATAAAATAGTCGTCCCATTCCATGCGTTTCTCGGAATTCATAATAAAACTATTTACAATTATTTATATTTATTTATTCAACAATGAATCTTTTTATCCATCTGTATTTTTTGACAGAATTCGAAATCCTTTTCTACATTTTCTACATTATGCCTTACGAGAAAGAATTAATATTGGATTTGGTTAAACCACCGGCCGATATTCCCTATTATAATATTTCAATCAATCAAAATCAATGTGATATATACCAACATCGACTTGATAAAACTAATCATCGGTTATGGCAAATGTGCGTGTATTATTTAATTACAATCAATGCCATTTTGTTTTTGCTATTCTGCAGAGACATGTTACAGAAATATATGGAACTATCCAATCAAGTGTTGTCGCCCAAATTCAATGCAGCGTCATCGTTGATAGCATTCGGAAGTGGAAACAATCTGTGTGAACATAAGAAAAATGATGATACTGGAATTGAATTGCAACCTTTATCCAAAAATGTTGTAGAAGAAACCCCGAGAGAAACATGGTTCGTTGTCTATTACTGGAAAAAATCCGCGTTTATTGCGGATTTTTGCAAAACGGTGCAGTTCATTCTTTTGGTGGCCATTTTTGAATACCTTTTTTTCAAAATGGTTGTGAATAAATACAAAATTTTGGACAGAAAAACTCTTCTGTGTAATGTGGTAAAGGAGGGGTTATAGGGGAACGTAGTTCCCCTAAAATTGAAATATTTTTTTGCATTTTTTCAAATGCATAAAAACAAATTTTTCATAAAAACAATGTCGGTAAGAACCAATATAAGAAAGAAACTCTTCGTTGTCGACCCTGCGACAAAACTTTCAAAACAAACTTTGCGCCACGATTTTGGAGAGAAATTTATGGAAGAGTTGAAACATTTTGCAGTTGTCCACAAATTTGATGACCGCAAAGTTTTCAAGGAAGCGTGGAACGTGTGGGCAAACCAAGATTCAATTAAGATGCAAATCGATGAAGAGGTTGAGCGCTTACAAAATGACGGATATAAAGGCGATGTTATCGATAAAATGTTTAAAAGTGCGCGATACTATTTTCGCAAGAAGCAAGAAAAGACAGAGCAAGAGAAAAAGGAAGGCGTCGCGCGCAAACAATATGTATCTTTGTGTCCGCGATTTCTGGAACAGATTGATATATTTATTGTGGATTTGCTGAAATTGGAAGCATACTCACCCGCATCAGCTTACGAAAAATTCTGTAAAGATAAAAAAGAAATTATAATTAAACAGGTTGATATTTTAATATTAGATATGGAACCCGACGAGGTTTGCATAAAATTAAAAAAAACGTTTAAAAACCGGTTTCACACCCTAATGGGAGAACTACGTATTCAGAGAAGCTGAGCTTCTCTTACGCCCCAAACCCCCTCCTTAATTTTGAAAAATTTAATAAACCTTTGGAAAAAATTTAATAAAACTTTGGAAAAAACTTTGGATAAAAAATTTAATAAAACTTTGAAAAAAACCTTGAAAAAACCTTTAAATAAACCTTTGAAAAAAACTTAAAAAAATATTATTTATTTTTTTCACACACCAAATAATTCAATGTATCCCGAAGAAATTATTGATGAAATATTGTCATATTGTCCCGGACATATCCGCGCAGACCTACGCAGAAAAAACATATCTGTAAAATTGCAAAACAATATAGTGCACATTGGTAAACTACATGAAATATCTACATCTCATGTAACATTTCTTGAACAATACCATACGGATAACCATCCTGGATACATTTGCAAATCAATAAATCATTCCGACGGATTTATTAGATACAGCTGGATAATAATACACAGGTAATTTTTATTTTTATATATAAATGCGCAAAAGTTGTTATATTTGTTTAGAACCATGTCGGTCATATTACCCGGACCACATGTATTTAGTGGATTATAAACACCTCTATTTTGACTGCAAATGCACAGTTTACACCCATAAACGGTGTATGCAAATCTGGCTCAATCGCAACCCATGTTGTATTATATGCAGAGGCAATGCGCGAATTTATCAAAACATAATTCTTAATTGGATTTCAGTAAGAGGGGTCGTATGGATACTTATCAATTTGTTTTTTATCCGGTATATTTACACGGCGGTTCTTGACAATTTTTACGCTAGAACTTGTAGAGATATATAAGTATATAATTGGTAAAACTATATAAACACGTGTCTATATAAATGGATATACAATGAGTAAGAATAATGAGAAGATGATGACGAGCTTGACCGAATTAAATACGCAAATTAGCGAGATGAAGGAAATGTTTAGTGTTTTAGAGAAGAAGGCGAAGAAGTTGTCGCATGCAGTTGAGATGTCTATCAAGAAGGAGAAGAAGCCGGAGAAGAAGGAGCGAAAGCCGTGTGGGTTTGCAGTTTCGTCCAAGGTTACGCCGGAGATGTGCGAGTTTATGGGGCGAAAGGAGGGGGAGTTGATTTCGAGAATTGAGATTACTCAGTATTTGAATAAGTATATTAAGGAGAAAGATTTGGAGAATCCGGAGAATAGACAGAATATTGTCCCGGATGAAGGTCTGTGGAAGATTTTAGGCGAAGAGGCGCGTAATGAGAAAATTACGCATTTCACCATTCAGAAGTATTTGAATAAGCATTTTCTGAAGTAAATTTTATAAGTATATTGTATATTTATAAAAATGCGTAAAAGAATATTAGGATTACCACAAGGAGCTAAAAATCCTATACTGGAGAACAAGAATGATGATAATAATTTTGAGCGTCAACCAGTCTTTAATTTTAGTAATGTTAGCAAGATATTGGATCGCCCATTCTCATTCACAGCTGCTGCTTCTGAACCTGCTGCTTCTGAACCTGCTGCTGCTGCTGCTTCTTCTACTTCTGCTGATCCTGCTGTTCTTGTTATTACTGATATTAATGCTTCTTTTGCTGCTCCTGCTCCTGCTGAAGTTTATTTTGATTCTAGAAGCAAAACGTATATTAAAGAATCTCCTGCCAAAGAAATGATATCTGCTTTCGCCAATTATTTTTCAAAAAAAGAAGAAGACATTAAGCGTTTCACAGAGGTAAACCCTCCTGAAAGTAGACTGCCTAGATATCCTATTATTATATCTGATTCAGAATTTAAAGATAAAATAGAGGCAGGTTATTCATGGACACTTTCACGTGTCGGTGAACAATCTATTAACATTGTCCCAGTTGACAAAGAATCGTATGGAGAAAAAGAATTTGGCATACCTTTTATTGAATATAATCCGCGTTTAAGTTCGACTGAAAGACATCATGAATTTTCAAGTATAGATTTAACCGTGTTTTATAATTTAATTCAATACTCTGTGATTTGGCATAAATGTTGGGAATTAATAATTATGACGTGTAACGAGTTTGTCGCAGTAGAAGACCAATATAAAAAATACTATAGAGCAAAAGCTAAGGGGACCCTCATACTCATAGAATTAGATTTTAGACCCAAAGAGAATCATATGCATAAACGCGAATTTTCAATCACTAATGCAAATTACGATGAAATAAAAAAAGGGGTTTTTTTTTATGGTGTTAGTATGTACACTGCTGAACAAGAATTAACACGTATTTACGAAGGTCTTTTCAAAGATTTTGATAAAATGTATCACATTACTGCAGATTTTTATTGCGACAGTGTGAGAACATCTTGCCAAACAAAAATAGGAAGACTTTCTGATATACTACACAAATCTAAAGAAGAGAACACATCGGATGTTCCAACAAGAACATATTATATACAAAGATTAATTAAAGACGGACCCATTTGTTTTCCATCTTTTTATGATTTGTTCAATACTGTTAGTTTATATCAGGCTAGGAGAAAATTATCGTATTCCAAAAAACACGACGCAGACAGTGTGATTCCTTTTGCACACACAAATGAACAAGGTATATTATCTAAAGATTTCATAAGAAATGTGTTACCTGTGTCAGATAAGGACGGCACGATAATGTTCGACCCAATAAAAGAAGCTAATAAAAAAGAAGAAGAAATTAGAAAAAATTATCTATTTCCAATGCCTCCTAATTTTGAAGAAATAGATTATAAATCTCGTGTAGGAAACCTTTTAAAGTATGGACTTCCATTAACAATGTTTATAGGTTCAAAAACAAAAATTGTTGGCGGTTCAAAAACAAAAAGACGGAGAAAACAAAGACAAAGAAAACAAAAATCAAAGAGACGCCGGAATATTTAGTGATTTCTGAAATAAATTTTATAAGTATATTGTATATTTATAAAAATGAGTGGATTTGGTACACAAGATAATGCTATTATAGAACAAGTTGCTGCTGATATAGAAAAAGTTGCTAATGCTAATAATGCTGCTACTGCATCAGCATTAGCAGCAGTTAATGCTGATGCAGTAGCAGCAGCTGATGCAACATATTTATACGGTTACGTCAACACAATAACTATGGATAATATATTTACACACGTCACTTCTAGTTGGATTGATACTTTTACTGGCGCAAATGGCATTAAATATTTTGCGAAGATATTGTATTATCGAGTAAAATATATTGGAACAAAGTTTTGTAAAGAAACATGTCAACGTATATGTATGTTGTTTGACAAAAGATACATTACAAATGACCACATTGATAAAATTTATAAATTGTGTTCGATATTTTCTGTTTTCAATTATTTATTGAACTTTGTCAATATATTAACTAAGCTTACTACTAATGTATTCTTTTTTATTTGTAGTTTTCTTAGTGAGTTGTTCGAAAATTTTGGTGTGGAGTATGATGTGTACGTAAATTTTATGAGTGTTCTGAATGATTATCATCATCCAAGACCATCTCTGGATCGACAACTTAATAAAGATTACATTTACGCTCATGATTTGAAAAGACAAATGATAGAACAATTAGAACGTGTTTATTTGCATATTTTCCCCCATGATTCGGGAAGATATTTTAAAGGTATAGTGTCAGGATCCGGAATAAATATTTGTTTGGATCTTGAATACTTAAAAATCGCAGAACCAAAAGATTTAGACGACGGTCAGAAAGTGTATCTTGTTTTTAATTCCGATGTTTGGTTGGTGGCTGATGACATTCAAGTCTACAACTCCGATCCCGGAGCCGCAGTTCATTATGTCCCTGACAAATTTTACCCGGCCGAAAACTTATCCGATGAACAATTCTACCAAAGGCCCGTGGGGGGGGGGGGAAACAGATTCTATTATATTGAACACGGAAAGAATATAAAAATACTGAAAAATGAAAGATCTAGTAGTTACGATGTTTACGTGAAAACCACGCGAATTTATCAGTTGTGCAGGGCTTTGATTAGTTTATACAAAGATGCACCCCTATACAATGGTGGCGGTTCAAAAACAAAGAGACAGAGAAAACAGAGACAGAGAAAACAAAAACAAAAAAAACAAAAATCAAAAAGGAAAAAAAACTAATCAAATCCGATTCTTCTTGTTTAGAAACATGCAATTGTTTTTTATCCACAAATTGATGCCAATTTCTGGATAAAAAAGATTTCATTTTTAACAATGATGTCCGCAAAATTTACAAACACAAACACTTTGCATATCCTCACCAACTTCAACACGGTCCCACTCATATTCATGCACACACTTTTCCTGAATTAAGCGACGTTTCAGTTGTTCGACCTCTTTGATAAACGGTTTTACCCATTCCTCGTCAAATAGTTTCGCGTCCACCTTCTTTTCCGTTATTTCCAAAAGCGTTTCTACCAATTTGTCTAATAAATCTGTCATTATATAATTTAATTAAATAATGACAAAAAAAAATCAATTTTATAAAGTTTTTATAAATCCTCAATATCGATTTGAGTATCATTGGCAAACGAGACAATTGCCACATTTGTCTCGTCCGCAAACATGGTTTTCTTATCAACCACGTCTTCGGTGAATTTGAATCCGTCAAACTCGTCATCATCATCAATTGGCTCACTGCTACTATTATTATTATTGGTGCCATTTGTCTTTTTTATTAGCAAATTGACTTTGGTATCCGGCAGACTTTGCAGTTGTTCAATCTCGTTTCTGTCATATATATACAACAATTCGCACGATTTGGGGGCTTTGTTGTTTTCCCACTCGTATATACCAACCAGAACCCATGCCCCTTTTTCGATGAAATTGTTTCGCTTATTTCGTCCCTTGAATTTACCAGGAACTCTGCACCAGATTTCTTGGCCAGTATTTGTATAAATATTAAGCCCGTTTCCGTAAATCAAATCCACGATTGCATACACTTCACTTGGATTTTCCGATTTTCGAAGTTCTTCGGATTTATTCTTGCCCTGGAATTTGCGGGCTTGTCTTTTTGCGTTTCCTCCTCCTCCAATGTTCTTTACCATTTTATTATATTATATGCTTTTGTTTTAATTGGAAAATAAATTTCAATTTTAGGGGAAACCGTAGGTTTCCCCTATGACCCCTTCCCTTAATTTTATTATATTTTCAAATATATATAATGAGCGCGTGGAGTGATTTAGTCAAAAAGTTGTGCAAAGAGAACCCCGGAAAACCACTGGGAGCCATTCTCCCTTTAGCAAAAAAAATGTATAAGGGAACCAAAAATGCCGCCCAACCAACCAAAAAGGCCTTAAAAAAAAAGGGAAAGAAAGGAGGAAAGTCTCAGAGAAGACGCTAGATAATTAAAAGTGTAAGTATGGGATTTAAATTATTCAATACGTCATCATTGAATAACGTATTAAAAGTATGGGATTTAAATTATTCAATACGTCATCATTGAATAACGTATTAAAAGTATGGGATTTAAAGTTTTTAATACGTCATCATTGAATAACGTATTAAAAGTATGGGATTTAAATTATTCAATACGTCATCATTGAATAACGTATTAAAAGTATGGGATTTAAAGTTTTTAATACGTCATCATTGAATAACGTATTAAAAGTATGGGATTTAAATTATTCAATACGTCATCATTGAATAACGTATTAAAAGTATGGGATTTAAAGTTTTTAATACGTCATCATTGAATAACGTATTAAAAGTATGGGATTTAAAGGGAACGACGAGTTCCCTTTACTTTACTCGATCGGGGGCTCGAACCCCGGACCACCAGATTAAAAGTCTGGCGCTCTACCAACTGAGCTAACCGAGTATTCAATATTTTATTGGATTAATCATTGGTTTAAGCATTCTTCACATAGGGCTTCTTCTCAGCAGGCTTTCGACCACGTCTCTGAACTGTCTGGAAACCGTCTGCTGCATCGTTGTTCTCCTTGACAACATACTTGTAAACAACTCTGGTTAAGGGCTTCTTTGCTGCCTCATTCACGCGCTGAACCTCGCACATTAAACTTCCGCCCTTGATTCCGGAAATATTAGAAACCACAAAGTCGTGCTTGCCTGACTCATCCTTGGTCAAATCAAACTCGATGTATTCCCCTTGGACTAGGTAGCGGAATTGGTCGTCGACAACCTTGATTGCACTATAGTGTGCAAATACATCCTTTCCGTCATGGTCACCCCCCTTTACAGTGACAAATCCATATCCGGCCTTATTGTTAAACCACTTTACAGAACCCGTTAATCTATCAGAAGACATGCGCTAATTATACACTATTATGCAAAGTGGCTTTATATATTTTTTGTAAAACTATAATATAATGTTTTCTTTCTCAAAACCAAGACTCATATCCATTGGATTGCTTTTAGCCATTTTGCTTATCTCGCTCATGATCCCTTCATATATTGAGGGACTATCACCAGATGATGAAATCATTGCAAATGTCAATGAAAATGCACCTGCTAATAAAAACAGTGGTAAAACCGCAGGAATAACATTGGGCAAGAATCTCACTGTCGACGATATTACTGGCGCTTTGCAAAATAACTCCGGTGTTCAAAAAATGCTCGATAAACCTTTATAATCCGGTGTCTCTCCATATTCCAGTGCATAGACTTTCTCCATATACGTAATTAAACCTGGAAAATTCGTCAAATACGTCTTCAACGTTTCAAATTTCTTATATTTGGCACGTTGCACATTCCCCGGATGCATTACATGGTATAATGGCAAGTCGGTTTCTTCATGGGAAACCGACGACCACGGCAGTTCAATTCTTAGAGCCGTCATTATCATGTATCCAATTGAAATTAAATCGTCTCTCGGTGAAATTGTATTCCCCGTGTGCAAATTGTAGCTCGCATATTTGGGCGAACCAATTAAATGTGGTGTGCGAATATTCTCTCGGTAAACATCTTTTTCGACATTGTAAAAGAGAGAAGACAGTCCAAAATCAATAAATACCACATTTTCTCTACTGTCTATCATTATATTATCTGGTTTAATATCGCTGTGAACAATGTAAACGGAATGCAAATGTTTTATCGCCGTAATCATTTTCTCTGCCAATTTGCTTTTGTCTTCATACTGGAGAAACGACATGGTATAGTATGTTGTCGCCAAACACACGTTGTTTCCGTATAACCCATACCAATACAACGTTGGAACGTTGGGCAGACCGGGCAATTCGCGGTTCATGTAAGCAAGAATTTTGGATTCGTGTTTGAGAGTAGTTGCAACTTTGATTGCAACCAGCTTTTTATTGATTCGGTGTTCTCCTTTGAAAACCGTAGAGAAAGCGCCTTTCCCTAATTTCTCTAATAATTTGTAATTGTGGATGAAGACTTCGTCGGTCATTAAATTAATAATAATAATAGATTGTTTATATATATATTATTATTATTATGGCTCCTTCTACCGGAAAAACAATGTTAGAGAAAGCGGACACTGTGCTCGAAACTGTGAAAAAACCGCTTTACCTAGTAACGATGGGATTTGTTTACATTGGATATATCATTCTGTTTTTAGGAATATCCTATATTTCACCGGATTATATTCGTGCTATTAGCAATATCACATACGTAATTATTGGATTGGTGCTAATGTATAAATTCAATCCGTTCAAAGAAGCGACGACTGTGTCAGAATACGACTCCAAACTCATTTTTATTTCGGCACTTTTTATTTTGTTCAATCTTGGTGTAACGGAATTTGCACTTGCGTTTTTTAATACGGTAAAGACAACTTTCGGCCTTTAAGGGAACTCGTCGTTCCCTTATAATCCCATACTAAATGAAATATGTATTGGTTCATATTGGGATAATAGATAGAATTTAAAAAACTTTTATTTAAGGGAAGAGTCAAAGAGAAACCGTAGGTTTCTTTTAAAGGGTTTAAGGAATTCATCCTATTGTATATTAGTAGTGTAAATGAACCTCCGTGAAGAGATACGCAAATTGTATAAGGAAATTGGAAAGAACCCTGACGAGTTCGATTGTTTGAAAACCGACGAACTTCTCGCCGCATATGAAAAAGAGGGCAACAAATATCTGGAGAATAAGACAAACAAAGATATTGAGGACGAAAAACTCGCTTCTTTTGAAACAAATGATTGTGCGGTCACATTGACAAAGGCCGAGAGAATCGCATTGATGAAAAAACTGATTGGATACCGCTACGTGGACGAAATTGATTCTCTCCATATTGGCAAATACACGCGATTTATCCACAAGTATCCGCTGACAGATAGTGACGAGGTTTTCAAATATGTTTTATCACCAGGTGCATTCTTAACCATGGTTGATTACTTGGACACGGGGATTGTCCTGACCCTGAAAACGTGGAACAACAAAGTTTTTAAGATAAATTTTGACAATTCTCTCATTTACCAGAAGCTGTCAGCGGGGGAAGAATTGGTCCTGATGTCCGCTGATTATTTGGAGTAAAAATAAAATTGGAAACCCATATAAAAATATAATTCTTATATGAAATAAGAATGCCTTATACAAGTGAATTTTTTATCGGATATGGAACATTTCTATTTTGGATTGGAGTTGCTTTTTTTACTGCTAGGTTGTTGACTGAATTATCAAATCCTATTGAGGGAGGGGCGGAAGCGCTGGTTCCCTTAGCATAAAAATAAAAGGAGGGGTCAAAGGGGAACGTAGTTCCCCTTAAAAGGAGAGGTCAAAGGGGAACTACGTTCCCCTTAAAAGGAGGGGTCAAAGGGGAACGTAGTTCCCCTTAAAAGGAGAGGTCAAAGGGGAACGTAGTTCCCCTTAAAAGGAGAGGTCAAAGGGGAACGTAGTTCCCCTTAAAAGGAGAGGTCAAAGGGGAACGTAGTTCCCCTTAAAAGGAGGGGTCAAAGGGGAACGTAGTTCCCCTTAAAAGGAGAGGTCAAAGGGGAACGTAGTTCCCCTTAAAAGGAGGGGTCAAAGGGGAACGTAGTTCCCCTTAAAAGGAGAGGTCAAAGGGGAACGTAGTTCCCCTTAAAAGGAGGGGTCAAAGGGGAACGTAGTTCCCCTTAAAAGGAGAGGTCAAAGGGGAACGTAGTTCCCCTTAAAAGGAGGGGTCAAAGGGGAACGTAGTTCCCCTTAAAAGGAGAGGTCAAAGGGGAACGTAGTTCCCCTTAAAATATATGTATTTTATGTTTTGTCAAAATATTCTATAATGATAAGTTATGCATTAACAAAAACGAATGAAAACAATGTCCAGTTAATTAAGGGCGATTATTATAGTTCTGGAACTAAACGCAAGCATGTTCGGAAAAAGGTTGTTGTTTTTGATTTAGACGAAACCATTGGTCATTTCTCTCAACTACAAGCCATTTCCAAATGTTTAAGCGAATGGTTAAAACGTAATTTATTCCAAGACGAATTCAACTCATTGCTTGACCTTTTTCCCGAATTCTTTCGCCCAGGCATTTTCACCATTCTGGATTTTCTCTATAACAAAAAACAGAAAAACGATTTGTTCAAGTTGTATATTTACACAAACAACCAATGCGACCCTCCGTGGGTCGATATGATTGTCCGATATATCGAGAGAGAACTTGGTTCTGCGACCCTTTTTGACAAAACCATTTGTGCGTTCAAAATTAAGAACCAAGTGGTTGAATTGAAACGCACAACCGGTGCCAAAACTTATTCGGATTTTATAAAATGCACCATGTTGCCAGAAGACACAGTAGAGACCTGTTTCATTGACAATACTTACCATGATAAAATGTGCGGAGACCGAATGTATTACATTTTACCGAAAGCGTATTACCATTCATTGAGCAAATCCGTCATGGTTAAACGAGTTAGCACAAAATTTGGTTCAGAATTGATTGAACCATTGATGAAATCTGTTGGTGAAAACAATTATGTATCGTCGGTGAACGAGGGTGCAGTAACCAAGAAAATCATGTATTATGTGAGAGAGTTTCTATATTATCCGAAGCTTCCGCGGACCAATAAGACAAAACGAGTGAATTTGAAAAGGGGCGGGACGAAAAAAAATCAGCGTAAATAATATAATGGCAAAAAGTCGAAGAAATGTTTCCAGAAGGAAAAGACAACAGAAAAGACGAAACAGTCGCAGAAACTTTAGAAAAATGTCGGGGGGGGAAGCATTAACTGAAGAAGACAAAACATTTTTATTAAATCTTAAATGGAAACATCCAATAACAGTTAATAACCCAACCCCTAAGTATTCTTCAATACAGGACCAATTAAATAAGTTAGCCGATTCGTCAATTACATGGGTTCAAAAAGAAACTATTAATTCCATGATTAATGATGAAGTTACACGCATATATCAGATTGAATTTGATGGTATTGATGGCCTGAGACGGAATGCAAACAACAATATGCTTGATTTTGACGGGCTTTTTTATTTATCAATACTTATTAAAAATAGATTACGTCCGACCGTTGGTCCTACTACTCATGTATATCAAACCATTTAAAGATTTACCCACATTTATATAAGACAATGCATTTAAAAGTAGCCATACATAATCGCGCCTATAATTCCTGGGAATTTACTCAAGATGATGTCAAAGTGGATATCCCCCATTTGATACCATCCAAACACAAACTGCTTCACGACGACATAATTCACTTTAAACCAGCGAAGAATTCAATCCGCACAGCGGATTTATATTCTTCTTGGTTCGTGACCGATAACGATTTAAATTCTAGCACCAAAGGTGCGGATTTAAATCTTCATTGGTTTAAGGGCGACACTGTTGTCATTGTGGAATCCCCATTCAGAGACATCATTTTACCAGGTGTTCTAATCCTTGGTAAAACTTATGGCCGATTGGGAAAACGCCTCTTATACAAATGCATCCCCGACAATAAATCGCTCCCTGTTTTCTTGGTTCCTTATACAATTGACGCGGCCTTTAGTAAAGTCGTGAAGAACAAATACATTGTGTTCCGATTTGTTGACTGGTCTAATGAACACCCCCACGGCGAAATTAAAGACACCCTTGGTGATGTGGATTCGTTAGAGGCCTTCAATGAATACCAATTGTATCGACGCGGTCTGCATCTTTCTCTCACACCCTTTGCAAAAGCTTCGCGAGTCATCCTTCGGTATAATGACCCGATACAAACCATTTTGAACAAATATCCGGTGGAAGACCTTCGTTCTATAAAAAACATCTTCACGATTGACCCCGCGGATTGCACTGACTTCGACGATGCGTTCTCTACAAGTGAAGAAAACGGTGTCGCAACAATCAATGTCTATATAGCCAACGTCTTTCTATGGCTAGAAACCTATGGTCTCTGGGAACATATGACCGACCGCGTATCCACCATTTATTTGCCAGACAAGAAACGCCCCATGTTGCCACCACTATTGTCAGATGATTTATGCTCGTTGAAACAGGGCGCTGACCGGTTTACATTTATGATGTCCGTGAAATATGATATGCAGACAATGGCTCAAATTGGCGAACCCATTTTCAAAAATGCTTTGATCCATGTCTCAAAAAACTATACATACGAAGACAAAAAACTTGAGAAAAATCCGGGATACAAAGTGTTACGGACATTGGCCAAAACCGATGATTCGCACGATGTTGTTGCATTCTGGATGATTCGGATGAATGTTTTAGCGGCAGAACATTTGCGAAGTAAAGGTAAAGGCATTTTTCGAACTGGGAGAACTAATAGTTCCGCTTTGCTTAACCCCATACCCCCTCCTTCAAATAAACCTTTGTTCTCCCAATGGCTCGGAAACTATGGTTCTGGTGTATCATATTCCGAGGTTTGTGCACCTCATTCCCAACTCGGCGTTGATGCTTACGTTCATATTACCAGTCCCATACGACGTCTGGTTGATATTTTGAACCAAATTTTGTTTCAATCTGAGGTCAGTGTTTTAGGCCAAACCTTCCTGAATAAATGGACCCGCCAATTAGATTTAGTGAATCGCGCAACCAAAGATATCCGCAAAACCCAGATGGATTGTGAACTATTGGCTTTAGCTGAAAAGAATGGCTCTTCTCAAGAATTCTCAGGCATCCTCTTTGACAGAAATTTTGTTTCCGGAAAATACGAATATGCGGTTTATATCGAGGAACTCAAAATGTTCTCGCGGATAAAATTGGACGAGTGTGTAGAAAATTTCACAAAATCGCAGTTCCGCATTTTTGTTTTCGACGATGAGGACCGACTTTGCAGAAAAATTCGGTTACAATTAAGGGAACTCGTCGTTCCCTTATAATTCCATACTTAAAACAAAAATTAAGAGAAACTCTTCGTATTCAGCGAAGCGCCTTATAATCCCATACTTAAAACAAAAGCTTAATATTCTTCTATTATAATCCCCTTTTAAGTATGGGATTATAAGGGAACGACGAGTTCCCTTAAAAGGATTTAGACAAAAATTACTTGGTTAGTATATAGAAAATGTTTAGACTAATTATTAGTATTGCCTTGTTTAGTGCCAGCGTGTCTGCCACTCTTATGGACAGGTTTTATAACTGGGCCGAGACCCACAAGATTGCCGTGCCCGAGGGCGAGCATGAGTTCCTCCATTTATTGACGAACTGGAAGAACAACGACCGAATCATTGATGAGACCAATGCCAAGAACTTGACATACACTCTTGGACACAATGCGTTCTCCGGAATGAGTTCGGAGGAGTTCGCCGAGCATATGCACTTCGGTTTGAACAGGGAGTTCATTGCGTCTGGTTTAAGGGGGTATTCGGACTCGGCCTCGGTTCCGGCCTCGGTTCCGACCTCGGTTGACTGGCGCACCAAAGGTGCAGTGACATCCGTCAAAAATCAAAAATCTTGCGGATCCTGCTGGAGTTTCTCAACTACTGGTGCTCTTGAAGGCATTTATGCTATTAAGAGAGGAAACCTTGTAAGTTTTTCCGAACAGCAGTTAGTTGATTGCGATTACATTCGTGCAGGTGGAACATCTCTAGGTTGCAATGGTGGAGACATGGAATCTGCCATGGTATGGATTGGAAAGAACAATGGACTTTGCACTGAACAGGCATATCCATATGTTTCCGGTGATACTCAAACAAATGGTCCTTGCCAAAAGTCGTGTTCCATTGTTTCGGGGTCTGATATTAGTTCAACTGTGTCAGTTTCTTCAAACTCTGATAGTGCAATGATGACTGCATTGGCACAGCAACCTGTTTCCGTTGCCATCGAGGCGGATCAGGCCAGTCTTCAACTTTATAAATCTGGCGTTTTTACTGGTTCCTGTGGAACCAATTTGGACCACGGTGTTTTGTTGGTTGGATACGGCACCATGAATGGTTTGGATTACTACATAATGAAGAACTCATGGGGGGCAAGTTCTTGGGGTGACCAGGGCTATATGTATATGGGCAAGGGAAATGACCCGGCTTCAGGTAAGCCCTACAACGGAGGAAAGGGCCAGTGCGGCGTCCTAATGCAAGGTGTATATCCGGTTCTGTAAGTTATTTTTTGAAAAAGTATAAAAATATAATGATATATATTTTTATAAATGGATATTGAAAATGAAGAATTAAAAAAAACAAACAAAATAACACTATGTAAACCAGTATATAATTGTGAACATGGAAAACGAAAAGATAGATGCAAAGATTGCGGAGGAAAACAAATATGTCAGCATGGAAAACGAAAATCATATTGTGTTTTATGTGATGGAAGTGAATTGTGTATTCATAAAAAACGAAAGGCTCGTTGTAAAGAATGTAATGGTTCTGAATATTGTTCTCACAGTAAATGTAAATATTTGTGTATTGAATGCGATGGACGACAACTATGCGAACATAAAATAAATAAAACACATTGTAAAGAATGTGGTGGTTCAGTATACTGCGAACACAATAAAATTAAAGCACGTTGTAAAGAATGTGGTGGTTCATCATACTGTGAACATAATAAAATTAAATCACGATGTAAAGAATGTTCTGGTAGTAGTTTATGTATTCACGATAAAAGGAAAGAAAATTGCAGAGAATGTTGCGGGTCTTCTTTTTGTGAACATAATAAATATAAAGGTTTTTGCAAAGAATGTGGTGGTTCTCAGATATGTATTCATAATAAAATAAAAGCACAATGCATTGATTGTAACGGGTCAGCATTTTGTATTCATAATAAAATAAAAATCACATGTAAACAATGCAATGGTTCAGCCTGTTGCGAACATGGTAAAATAAAATATAATTGTATGGAATGTGGTAGTTCTTCTTTTTGTGAACATGGTAAACAAAAAAAAAGATGTAAAGAATGTGGCGGAAGTAGTCTTTGTAAAACTCCTTTGTGTGAAACTAGATATTCACCAAAATACGAAGGTTATTGCCTCCGGTGTTTTGTAAATACACACCCCGAAAAACCGAACGCACGAAATTACAAAACTAAAGAGAAAACCGTTGTTGATGAAGTTCTCAAATCATTCCCCCAATTTACATGGACCGCGGACAAAAGGGTCCAAGACGGGTGCTCAAGAAGACGTCCCGACCTATTTTTAGATATGGGTTCTCACGTAATTATAGTGGAAATAGACGAAAACCAACACACCGACTATGATTGCAGTTGCGAAAACAAACGATTGATGGAAATCTCACAAGACATTGGACATAGACCAGTCATATTCATTCGTTTCAATCCAGATGATTACATCAACACAACTGGTGCAAAAATCCGTTCGTGTTTTGCCTCAGACAAAACTGGAATCTTCAAAGTTGCCAAATCCAAACTGAATGAATGGTCCAATCGAATTGATTCCCTCAAAACCCAAATTCAGTATTGGTCCGAACATGGAACAGAGAAAACCGTAGAAGTTGTCCAACTTTTTTTTGACGCTTAGAAAAACTTTTTTATCAATTCTTTGAATTCTTTAACAAAATCGCCTTGTTGCTTGCATCTTTCGTATTCACGAATAAAAAACATTGCGTGGTCCATTATAAATATATACAACAACGTTTTTATATATTTATACTATTTATACCGGTTTATATCACTTGAAACCTCAAAACTTCTGTCCCCCCACTTGGTGGCGTGTAATTATACGGGTCCAACACTCCATTTAAATCCCAGTCACTATAAATAAGTCCCCAACCAACCGTTCCATCCGGCGAATTTCCACCTGACGGAAGATCCGCTTGTCGCGTAATTTGCGTCATTAACGTCCAAACCACCACAGTTTGCCCACTATTCAATTTCAGATAAAGCCGATTGTCTCCATACGCACGTGTTACTGTCCCAACCCCGAGAGAATATCCGACATTACCAACCGGTTGACTAATCGCGGTTTTGTTAAATACCTCGTCATAAAAACTAATCAAATTGGCTAATGTATTAAAATAGATACTTGAACCAGACCTTGTGTATGGTATTGCAGTATTTGTTAAAACCCAGTCCAAATCAGATTCGGGATACAACCAAATTGTGTCTATTATGGAAATGTATGAAATGGTGGGTCTTGATAAATCAGGACACATTGCACATGAATATGCTTTTTTATGAATTGCTAATCCAGAACGACGACGATGCATTTTATATAACCAATAGACAAAAATATTTGAATAATATAAACAATGCTTCTCGTAATTTATTTTGACGTTTTTCGAACCGTTTTGGTCAAATGGTTAAATGAAAACAACATCGAATATGACATTGTGAAATATGACAATTTAGAATCCTATTTGCAAACGCATCCAGTCCCCACAAAAGTAATTATCACGGGTTCCAAAAAACGCATCTTGAGAGAAAACAATTTCCCCATTCTGGAAAACCTTATGCAAAAAAATGTGAAAATTATCGGAATTTGTTTTGGGTTTCAGTATTTAGCATTTAAAACTAGTGGAAAATTGGTTGAAGGTGCAATCTTTAATGGTAGACGCACTACAGAACGCCTATATTTTAATCATCATGATAAAATAATTGATTTACCTAAACCGTGGAAAATTATCTCGCGAGTTGAGGATTTTATCAATATTGCTGCAACTGATAAATGGATTGGGTTCCAGTTCCATCCGGAAAAAGACCCGGTGCATTTCAACCATTATGTGTTACCGTTCATCAAATAATTTGTATTGGTGTATTATACGATGAGTAAAGAAGTTGAGACGCAACCATACCGAAATTTTAAAGAATTTTTAGATACAATCATAAAAATGCCCGAAGAATTTAAAAATAGATTGGCGAATGAGTTTGAGAGAAGACGACTGGAGGTGCCTGTTGTCGAAGCGCCTGTTGCCGAAGACAAACCTGAAGAGAAATCATTTTTTGGTGACATGTTTTCAAAAAACCCTTCTGAAGACAACCCTGTTGTAACCGAAGACAAGCCTGTTGCAACCGAAGACAAAGACAAATCATTGTTTGATAGCATATTTTCAAAAAAACAAACCGATGAAATGATAAACAAATTTTCGGGCACAGCACCTCAAAAAAAATGTCAAATACGACCATGGTAGAATAATTTTCTTTTTTATAAAAATCATTTTATGAAATCAAAATTGCTGGTTAATACAACGTATTGTTTATGGATATGACACATCTTGCACGACTTCTTCCAGTAACAATCGAAGTTGTGTTTCTCGACCATTTTAAAGCAACTTTCATCGCAGTATTTTTTACCCATTGAAATAGTTATGCCGCATTTATGACAATGTGTTTCATAAAATTTGGCTTCTTCTTCGGTTGTGTTGTATGTTTTCATGTTGTGTTGTATACACTCTTGGATTGGATTTTTTCTTTTTACCTGTTTTGCAGAATTAATGTATTGGATTACTGGGTTCATTTTAATAAAAATAAGGGTGATATGTTATTCAAAAAATGCAAAAAAAGTTTTCAATTTTGGGAAAAAGAGTTAGAATATAAGTGTGGACTGTCATGGGTGTATAGATATTATAGGGAATGGGAAGTGGACAGGAAGTGGAAGTATGAAGGAGTGGGACCATTATTGAAAGAAATGAGTGGTGGGAGTGGGAGTGGGAGTATAGTAAAAAAGAGAGAAAGTGCGTGGGTAGATGTATACGAACAATTGGAATATGTATTACCAAAAGAAGAAGACATAGTAGAAAAGAAATTTGAATGGACATTTTGCAGATATGCGTGGGAAAGTAGGTTAAGGGAACCTACGGAGTAGGGAACCTACGGATTCAGCTTCGCTTCCGCCCCTACGACCCCTCCCTAAAAGAAACCTACGGTTATTCAGCTTCGCTTACGTCTTAGACTCTTCCCTTAAAAAAAACAATTGAATAAATATTCTTGGAGAGAACCCTTCAAAAAAGTTTCTCTCCAGGTCCTTTAAACCTTTGCACATTTAAAACGCCGATTATATAACCTGAAATCGCCTCTGGCGATTTCTTGGATATAAAAGGTAATTTATCAGTTGCAAAGTGACAGTTACCTAAGCACGTTCAAAGATGCCGACCAGAGGTCGGCATTTAGAATGTGCAAAGGTGTAAAAAAACAAACATAAAAACCATTAACCAAATAATTTTGAAAAGTTGAAAAAAATTCTTGAAGAGAACCCTTTTAAAAAGTTTCTCTCCAGGTCCTTTCTTTTAAGGGAAGAGTCAAAGACGTAAGCGAAGCTGAATAACCGTAGGTTTCTTTTAGACCGATGACTCAATGTTCCACTTATTTCTTGATATAAATATACTAGATTAGTAGTGTTAAAAATATCTGTCCGGAATATCTGTCCGGAATATCTGTCCGGATTATCTGTCCGGATTATCTGTCCGGATTATCTGTCCGGATTATACCAAACCATTGTTCATAGCGTTGCATAACCCATTGGAGAGAACCCTTTTAAAAAGATTTCTCTCCATGTCCCTCAAAAAAACAAACATAAAAATCATTAACCAAATATTATTGAAAAGTTGAAAAATATTAATATGCATGGTTCAAATAATGTTCTTGGAGAGAACCCTTTTAAAAAGATTTCTCTCCATGTCCCTCAAAAAAACAAACATAAAATATATGGAACAAATAAAATTGAAAAGTTGAAAAATATTAATATGCAGTCAATAAAATATTTTTGAAAAGAACCTTTCAAAAAAGTTTCTCTCCATGTCCTTCAAAAAACAAACATAAAACATATGGAACAAATAAAATTGAAAAGTTGAAAAATATTAATATGCATGGTTCAAATAATGTTCTTGGAGAGAACCTTTCAAAAAGATTTCTCTCCATGTCCCTCAAAAAACAATGAATAAATATATGGAACAAATAAATATAAAAAAATTAATATGCAGTCAATAATATATTTTTGAAAAGAACCCTTTTAAAAAGTTTCTCTCCATGTCCCTCAAAATAAAAACCATAAAAACCATTAACCAAATATTATTGAAAAGTTGAAAAATATTAATATGCATGTATTCAAATAAAAGACTTTATCTAAGGGTTGTTTGAGAGAACGGGGCCTTCGGCCCCGGCCGGTCCCGAAGGGACCGTAAAGCCGACCGCAGGGAGGCTTATTTAAAAAATATACAAATCCATTCATAAAGATTTCTCTCCATGTCCCTAAAAAAACAAACATAAAATATATGGAACAAATAAAATTGAAAAGTTGAAAAATATTAATATGCATGGTTCAAATAATGTTCTTGGAGAGAACCCTTCAAAAAAGTTTCTCTCCATGTCCCTAAAAAAACAAACATAAAATATATGGAACAAATAAAATTGAAAAGTTGAAAAATATTAATATGCATGGTTCAAATAATGTTCTTGGAGAGAACCCTTCAAAAAAGTTTCTCTCCATGTCCCTAAAAAAACAAACATAAAATATATGGAACAAATAAAATTGAAAAGTTGAAAAATATTAATATGCATGGTTCAAATAATGTTCTTGGAGAGAACCCTTCAAAAAAGTTTCTCTCCATGTCCCTAAAAAAACAATGAATAAATATATGGAACAAATAAATATGAAAAGTTGAAAAATATTAATATGCATGGTTCACAAAATGTTCTTGAAAAGTTGAAAAAAAGATTTCTCTCCATGTCCCTCAAAAAACAATGAATAAATATATGGAACAAATAAATATGAAAAGTTGAAAAATATTAATATGCATGGTTCAAATAATGTTCTTGAAAAGTTGAAAAAAAGATTTCTCTCCATGTCCCTCAAAAAACAATGAATAAACATATGGAACAAATAAATATAAAAATATTATATACATGTATTCAAATAATATTCTTGGAGAAAGACCGATGACTCAATGTCCCACCCATTTCTTGATATAAATAAACCATATTAGTAGTGTGAAAATTATCTGCCCGGATTATACAAAAACCATTGTTGATAGTGTTGCAAAAAGATTTCTCTCCATGTCCATTAATAAAATAAAAAAAGGTGCTCTATCATGTAGAGACATGTTCCCCAATCCCCCAAAATAAAGACTATGGGTTATAAACAAAAATATTTTAGGTGTATAATGTGTGTGGTGGGTCAGCGGTGCATTTAGCTCAATGGTTAAAGCATAGCTGATAGAATCCATTTGGACGAGGGTTCGAACCACTGCCTCCAGAGCGCAAAAAAAAAGGGGGAGTTTGCGACAAGTCTATACGCGATGGAAAAGTATAATGGGGGCGTATCAAAATCATCGTGGCGCAGAGGACACATGCTTGCTGCGCTTTATACCGATGACGATTTAAAATGGGACGCTTTGCGTCCCTTTAAAATCAGAAATCGGTACCGAACCTAGAAAAATTGATGGGACTTTGTCCCATTTCAATTCTTCAACGGTTTAGACCGCGTCGGGCTCATAACCCGAAGGACGGTTGGCCCAATGATATTTAGGAAGATGGACACATCAAAAAAATGGATGTGACAGATATGTGCGAAGGAAAAGTCGAAAGATGAAGGGGGGCATATATCAAACCGAGTCATTGTAGCGTAATGGGAGCGTACTGGCAACATCAGCGTCGGGGGAGGTGGATCGAAACCACCCAATGACATTAGGAAACGCGACAAAGGTCTGCGATGGATATGTGCGAAGGTGGGGCACATATCAGAGTAATGATATTTGCAATCATTTAGGCGATTAATTGGATTAAATTATCTTTAAAAAAATCCCACAGGGTAAAAAGTAATTGATATGGTTAATCTGGACATAGTGAAGTCTATGACAGATATGTGCGACGGCGGGGCACTTATCAAAACACGTCGTTGCAGTGTGTGGTCGCATACTGGCGGATTAGAGGAGGTGGGTCAAAACCACCCATTGTAGTGTAATGGATGCATACTAACAAGCCCAGAGGAGGTGGATCGAAACCACCCAATGACACCCCCAATCATTGTGGCGCAGAGGAAGCGCGTCGGGCTCATAACCCGAAGGACGGTTGATCGAAACAACCCAATGATATAACGCTCGAAAGAGCACCCCTCCTGTGTAGTCCAGTGGTAGGATATGACCCTTTCAAGGTCAAGATCCGAGTTCAATTCTCGGCACAGGAAACCCATGCGGTGTCGGGCTCATAACCCGAAGGACGGTTAACATATCAAACTGAGTCATTGTAGTGTAATGGGAGCATACTGGTTAGTGGGCTAGGGGAGGTGGATCGAAACCACCCAATGACAAATTCTTTTTTATGCAATTTATACCAGTGAAGATTTAAAATGGGACACCCCGTAGGGGTGTCATTTCAAATCATTACTGATACCGCGCCATCGGAGAATTAAAATGGGACATTTTAATTCTTCAATTGTGTAAATAAATGGCATAAAGACCGATGACGCAATGCCCCACTCATTTCTCGATATCAAGAAATGTCCGGATTATATGTCCGGATTATATGTCCGGATTATATGTCCGGATTATATGTCCGAAAATGAGTTATAACTTTTTGGTCAAACCCTTGGTCAAACCGGTTTCTCTACAGGTCCCCTTAAAAATCACCAATAAAAACTATGAAAACCTGAAAATATATTTTGTATGCAGTGTTTCAAAATATATTCTTGTAGAGAACCCTTGTTTATTTGCTTCTCTCTTCATAAAATTGAAATCTTTTTTTGCATAATTAACAACTGCATAAAATATTAATGTAATGATAGTATTAGGAGGACATAGTGAAGTCTATGACAGATATGTGCGGCGGAGGGGCACATATCAAATTTTACTATCTCAGTAATGTGTTGTTTGTATAGGGATGTATAAATAACGGGTTTTCAATAATCAGTTACAGAGCCCGGTCATAAAGGGCGTAGTGAAGACTATGACTGTTATACGCGATGGTTGGAGCGTATAATAAAGATTCTTGAATCGGCAAAGGGACGCATTTGAAGTTTGCGACAAATATGTGCGATGGTGGGGCACATATAAAAAAGTCATTGTAGTGTAATGGGAGCATACAGGCCGAATGCGAGTCGGGGGAGGTGGATCAAAACCACCCAATGACAAATTCTTTTTTATGCAATTTACAAAATAAATGGCATAAAGACCGATGACGCAATGCCCCACTCATTTCTTGATATCGAGAAATGTCCGGATTATACGTCCGGAAAAAGAGTTATAACTTCTTGTTCAAACCCTTGTTCAAACCCTTGTTCAAACCCTACATGTCCCCTTAAAAAAATCACCAATAAAAACTATGAAAACCTGAAAATATATTTTGTGTGCAGTGTTTCAAAATATATTCACTCCATAAAATTGAACTCTTTTTTTGCATAATTAACAACTGCATAAAATTAAACTGTAATCAAACCCTTTTAAAATCAAAACCTTTTGTAAAAAATGCCATTTTGCGGACACTGCAAGAACCTTGGAAAAGAATATACTTCTCACTTCCCCCATAAAACACAAAGTAAAAACAGTCAATTGACGTGCCCCGAACTGTTAAAATATGTCTGCACCAATTGCAGTAGTCGCAACCACACCTTTGACAAATGCAATAAAAAGACAATCCAAACACCAGTTGTTCAGCCCTCTGTCAAAAAATCCAATACCAGTAAATACAATATACTAATGGAAAACGAAGAAGAACAGTGCCCAATTTGTCAATGCACGGAGTGCTACTGCGACAATAATTATCTCGAAACCAAAATAATACCGAGACCAAGAGACTATGGCGAAGAATTATACGCAATTGTTGCAAAGGATTTCCCATACTGTGCTTGTAAAATAACTGGAATGTTTTTGGAACTTGACCGAGCAGAAATTGAAGAAATGCTTGAAACTCCGGCTTTAATGAAAGAAAGAATTGACGAGGCAATCAAAATACTTGATGCCGAATACTTTTGGGGGTATGTTGATTCGATATTTATACCACCTTCAGTGCATTCGCGTTCATCAGCATGTGAGCCAATTTTGGAAGAAGCTAAAAAAATGGACGTGAGAGAAGAATACCGAGCAAGAGTGTATGCAACAAATCCATTCTGGGATGTGACAACCATTGACAAAATCGTTGAGCATTTTATGATACAAGCACTTAGTCCGGAAGAGATGTATGATTTATTTGTGAATTTTGAAGAATTCAAAAAACAAGCAAAATTGGTGGTTGCCGGTGTCATTGTAGATGAAGAATACGAAGAATTTAGCATCAGCGACCAATATGAAGAAGAATGGTAAAAATCTTTTTGAAAATACTAGATTCGTGGGAACCACGTGATGAGCAAAGATTCTGCTGATGTGCATTGAAAATGCACATATAAAACCTTTTACTTAATTAATAAAAAATAATAAAAAGAATAAAAAGAATAAAAAGAATAAAAAAGAATAAAAAGAATAAAAAGAATAAAAAGAATAAAAAGAATAAAAAGAATAAAAAGAATAAAAAGAAAAAAAAGAATAAAAAGAATAAAAAGAATAAAAAGAATAAAAAGAATAAAAAGAATAAAAAGAATAAAAAGAATAAAAAGAATAAAAAGAATAAAAAGAATAAAAAAGAATAAAAAAGAATAAAAAAGAATAAAAAAGAATAAAAAAGTCGAAAGACTTTTTTATCTCATAAAATTGAACTCTTTTTTTGTAAATTTTAAACAAGCATAAAATAATAAATGAACACTGAAAATACTGAAAATACTAAAATGAACAACAACGACTGGTTTACTAAGCAGCAGGGTGTCGTAGATATAAATAATCTAGAATACATCCCCGACCCTGAAGAACCAGCAGAGAACTGGCGCGTAACCCGTATTGATAAACATGTCGGCGACGATGATGACTACATTGCGCCTTTGAAAAAGCCCAAAGAAGACCCACTTGCAAAACTAGACCTGGTGGACACGCATTGCAATAGGTTTGAACCGGTCGATTATGAAACAACATACAAGACAATGGACCCCTTCTTTGAAATGCTATTCAAACCTTTGGATGACCCACTGTTCCAGCCAACTCCAGAATTGGAAGACCTCGATAGACGGCTCAGCGAGATGTATTACAAATCAATAGATGATATATTTAGAGAGGATTTTAACGACAAATACATAAACGTTGAGGATTTTGGTTTAAGTTACTACCACTACCAAACTAACGAAGTGATACGTATGGCATGGCAAATCAATAGAGAATGATTTGCCTAAAAATAAAAAAAATATAAAAATATAAAAAAATATAAAAAAATATAAAAAAATATAAAAAAATAAAAAAAATATAAAGAAAGTCGAAAGACTTTTTTATCTGCACGTAAAATTGAAAAATTTATAAAATTGAAATCTTTTTTTGCATTATATTTAAAGACATAAAATCCAAATTACAAAGAAGACAATAACTAATTACAAACTAAACCGAAAAATGAACACAATATTTGACATCCAACGCCCCGAAAACCTTCCTGCCGAGTATGCAGACCTTACAATTTCTGATTGTATTCTGTTGGCTATGAGCAAAAATAAATTGAAACCCGCAGAGAAAAAACTGGTCAATGATTACAAAAAGATTGTTGCCAAGGATGAAAAGACCAAGGCAGCGGCCAAAGCCAAAGAGGAAAAGGCAAATGCAAAGGTGGAAGCAGCTGCAAGAGCCAAAGCGGAGAAGGCGGAAGCGATAGCACAAGCTAAAGCGGAGAAAGCGGAAGCGATAGCACAAGCTAAAGCGGAGAAGGCGGAAGCAATAGCACTAGCCAAAGCGGAGAAGGCTATCAAAGCCAAAGAAACGAGAGCGGCCAAAGCCAAAGCGGCAAGAGCAGCCAAAGCAGTAGCAGCAGCAGCCAATACGGAAGAAAATGCAGTCAATGCAATCGTTAAAGAGAAGCGAGCACGAGTCAAGAAACCTGCAAACACACCGATTGTTGAGGCAGAGACAGAACCGATTGTTGACACACCGATTGTTGACACACCGATTGTTGACACACCGATTGTTGACACACCGATTGTTGACACACCGATTGACGAAGATAAGACGGTAAATGCTGAAGTATATACACCATTGTCGTTGGTAAATGAAATGTTGGCATCTACAGAAATGTTGGCATTTACAGAAGATGGTCAAAAGTTATTTGACCATGCAGTTGGTGAACCTAATGTAGAACATCTGGTCGAAGAAGTTTACATTGAAAAGGAAAAGCCCAACGCCAAAGCCAAAGTTGTAAAGAAACCTGCAGCGGAAAAGAAACCAAAAAACAAAAAAACTACTGATGCATAAAACCTTTGTATAAGCATAGTGACATAACCTTTGTATAAGCATAGTGACATAACCTTTGTATAAGCATAGTGACATAACCTTTGTATAAGCACAGTGACATAACCTTTGTATAAGCACAGTGACATAACCTTTGTATAAGCACAGTGACATAACCTTTGTATAAGCACAGTGACATAACCTTTGTATAAGCACAGTGACATAACCTTTGTATAAGCATAGTGACATAACCTTTGTAATAAAAACCAAACAATAGAGAAAAACCAAACAAATAAAAAAATAAAAAAAAACATTATAAAAAATGTTTTTTTCTCTCATTAATGTGGTTATAATCAAAACTCAATACCCCACCCATAAAACAATGCCCCACTCATTTCTCGATATCAATACCCCCTACAATCATCTAGGTGACAACAGTTGTCAAAACCTTTGGTAAAAGTCCAGATTAAAAAGTTTGATATATCACTAGATAATTGGTATGTTTTTACAGAGACCATATTATACCATACAACTCATTTCCAATTAACGATTGCTTATAAAACAAAAAAATGAATATAAACAAATGGCACAATATAAAATATAATAATGGATGCACCATTGAATATAGTAGAATTGATAGAGAATAATACGGTGTTAAACCTTTCACCTGATTATAATAATCGTTTTGTAAATAAAGTCAAGGAAACATTTACAGAAATGCAACAACAATTGTTCGTTTCGTCATTTTATTGTTATCTAAACTATCATCAGACAAATGATTTTGTTATTGACCTTGATAATATATGGAAATGGTTAGGTTTTCATGCAAAACAAAATGCAAAAATATTATTAGAAAAATGTTTTGTGATAAATAAAGATTATACTTTGCTTATCCCACAACATAAGCAATCATGTGAGACTAAAGGTGGTCACAACAAACAAACATTTTTATTAAATATCCGCACCTTTAAACTTTTTTGCATAAAGGCAGGAACAGCAAAAGCCAATGAAATACACGAGTATTTTATAAAACTGGAAGATATAATGAATGAAATTATAAAAGAAGAATGTGTAGAACTAAAAGAAAAAATAGAAAACCAAAAAATATCTAACAAACTTGAAAAAGAACTATTAAGAGAGAAAACACTTATTGAACAGTTTCCAGTAAATACACAATGTGTATATTATGGTTTAATAGATGACACAAATGAGAATAATGAACAATTGATAAAATATGGTAATTCAAATAATTTACAACAGCGTGTAGAACAACACAAGAAAACATATACAAACTTTAGACTTGTAAATGCATTCAAAGTTGAAAACAAATTATATATTGAAAATGCTATAAAAAAATGTGAAGAAATTATACCATACAAACGAGCCATTGAAATAAAAAATGTAAATTATACCGAACTTTTATCTATTAATAATTTATCATTTGAAAAAATAGATAAAATCATAAAAAATATAATAACAACAATCGAATATACTCCTGAGAATTATATAAAATTATTATGTGAAAACAAAGAATTAAAAAATGAAGTTGACATATTAAAAAATGAAAATAAAAAATTAAAACAAAAAGATAATGTTACCAAAAATAAGGATCTGACAAAACCCGCGGAACCAAAGGAACCGACTGTAAAAAAAATACGACGATTTCAAAAACACAGAGATAATTTTTATTATATTGATTATAAAAAATATGAAAAACTATTTGGAACACGACAAGAAGTATGGGATTCCATTGCATATATGACATCTGGACAATTAATTAAAGAACACCTTGTAATAAATCACTCAGGAAAGGTTGTTTCAAAAATTAAAAGCGAAGAAAATATAAATAATCCGCGTGGTATTTGTAAGCCACGAAATACAAAAATATCCATTGTCGAATAGATATTACATGTTTTGTTTTTTTTAATAAAACAAAACATTTGAAAAAACCTTTATATCGTTACCTTACTTATAAAACAATGCCCCACTCATTTCTCGATATCGATACCCCCTACAATCATCTAGGTGACAACAGTTGTCAAAACCTTTGGTAAGAGTCCGGTATAGAGGTCCGGATTAAAAGTCCGGATTAACGGTATGGTGGTTGCCTGGGTGACGGGGACATGGTGATGCAGGACAACAAACCCATAGGATAACCATTCTCGAATTACTTCTCTGCATGATATTGGATAAACCCATAGGATAAACCCATAGGATAACCATTCTTGAATTACTTCTCTGCAAGACCCATAGGATAAACCCATAGGATAAACCCATAGGATAAACCCATAGGATAAACCCATAGGATAACCATTCTCGAATTACTTCTCTGCAAGACCCATGAGATAAACCGGATAACCATTCTTGAATTACTTCTCTGTAAGACCCATAGGATAAACCCATAGGATAAACATTCTCGAATTACTTCTCTGCAAGACCCATGAGATAAACCCATAGGATAAACCCATAGGATAACCATTCTTGAATTACTTCTCTGCATGATATTGAACAAATACATTGAACAAATACAGGATAACCATTCTTGAATTACTTCTCTGCAATACAACTTGGATAAAATGCATTGGATAACTTTCTCTGCAAGACCCATTGAATAAATCCAATGAACAAACCTATTCACTGAGACCCCGAACAACATATTGCATGAACTCCACCGTCCGCAAATGCTGATATGATTCACAACGATAATGGAACACCCCGTCAGAACCAACTACTTCCTCACCACTCTGAATCCAGCATCGTTCAATGGGTACAATACTAAACTTGGGTTCCAACAAGGCTCCAATTGCAACGTCATCAATCAGGTCCCAACGTAAAAACTGCTTGTTCTCAACTAAGTACTCGGCAACATCGCGAGACATTAAGAACCCAGCACCAGAAGCAAAGAATGTACTAGAACCATTGTTCAAAGACCCGAGACCAATGTATCCACCATAAAACCCCGACGAATTAATTGTCCCAAGATATCTCTGCAGACCCGCAAAATCAAGGACGGAAGAAAGGTTGGTCCGCCAAATAAAGGGAACTGCTGCGCTCATCCCTAAGGGCGCCGCTTTGCTTAAGGCCTGACGGCTGTTAGAACCCTCCTCTAGTAAAAAAAAAGACAAAGCTTCCACAGTCTTATGCAAAATGCCTGGAATAAGACACTCATCACCACGAATAAACAAAGTCTTATTCGCAATATCAAGTTCAAAACGATCCTTAAGCGAAGCGGACCCAAGCGAAGCGGACCCAAGCGAAGCGGACCCAAGCGAAGCGGACCCAAGCGTAAACAACTTTGAATCGCTTTGGTCTGCTTTGCTTTGTATCTGTTTTGATTTTTCGCATAAAGGAGGGGTCATAGGGGATGAGCGTAGCGGTTCCCCTATATCATTGACAATATCCCCGACCCATTCGGCATCAGACTTGCACTGGATGAACCAAACATCGCATCTATCACAACAATCATTATTCCGTTCTCTCCATAGACGCAACATATCATAGTAAACCGGTTTGTCAAAAGAGACAATGACAAGCACTAATATTTTCATAAATAAATTATTTATGAAAATGTTTGTAAATTAGTTTGTAACAACACTAAATTATTTTACACCTTTTCTCATTTAAAACGCCCATTATAGACGCTAAAAATAATAAAAAATGTAAAATCAATAGTAGGAATTTCACCTACGATGGTCTTACTTTTTCCTCTTCTTTTTTGGTTATTGAAGAGGTGAAAGACGAAATGTGGAAACATAATGGTCGTTCTTGTTTTTCTATCCAACAACTTGTTAATTTCATTATGTTTATCAACAGTTTTTAATAAACTATCTATTTGACCATGTTGCGATTGAACAGTTTCATCTATACGTTTAACACACGATGTAAGTATTGTATAAATATAATTATAGACACTGCAAAAAAACATAGGAGTTCCAATAACCTCCAAAAAATAAATATAAAAATACCTCGCCAAATAAATAAATCTAATCAATGAATCTCCCTTCAACAAATCCCCCACCAAGTTGCACTTTAATCACTGCCTGCTACGATTTAAACAAATACAACAAAAAATGTCGCACCACAGAGGAATGTATTAATCTTATTAGTCCACTCCTCCAAATCCCCGTCTACCTAGTCATCTACGGCTCTAAATCCACCATCCCCGCCATAAAAATGCAACGGCAAATCTACAATCTGGATAAATATACTAAATATATCCAAGTAGAATTGGAAGACCTATGGGCCTATCAATTCCTCCAAAAGGTCAAAGAAAATCGCGCAACATACTGGCCTACAAGAGACGAGCGCACATGCGCCGAGTCCCACATCATCTGCTGCAACAAATTCGATTTTGTCCAAGAAACCATCACCATTAACCCTTTCAACACCACACATTTTGGCTGGATAGATGCTTACCTCGGTGATGGAAAGAACGGCCTCCGCATTTGCGAAAACTATGATAAATCCATAATTCCCAGAATTTTACACAACCTCCGAACAACCGACAAATTCCACATCCAAATCCTGAATTGCAACGACAAGAAGTTCAAAGAACCTGAACACAAAAGAGAATTTTATGAACGATACAGATGGGTCACCTGCGGCGGATTCTTCGTAACCCATCCAGATCCCGGGACCAAAATTCTCTCCAGACTCAAAGAAATTTTTGTAGAAACAACGATGCAAGGCTTCGGTCACGGAGAAGAAATGTTTTACCTAGAGGTTCTAGATGAGTTTTACGACGACATACACAGGTCCTATGGAGACTATGGTCAAATCCTGAATAATTTTCTAAGCCCCACCAAGAATATTGAATATGTATATCACACAATTATTCAAAACTTTAAGAACGCGGGATACCAAAAAGAATACGAAGATGCATGCAAAGCACTGCAATATTCAATAGATAATTACCTAATCTATTGGGATAAAGGAAACCTAGTATAAATATTATATTTAAAACACTGTTTTATATATAATAATGCCGAAAGAATCAAAAAAAGATAAAGCAAAGGGGATAAGCGAAGCGAAAAATAAGGGACCAATAAGCGAAGCAAAAAAGGAATCAATAAGCGAAGCGAAAAATAAGGAGGGGATAAGCGAAGCAAAAAAGGGGATAAGCAAAGCAAACGTAGTTCTTTTGGCGCAAGGCACCTATGGATGCATCTACCACCCAGGAATGTCTTGCAACCACGAACCACTGAGCGCAAAATATATAACAAAAATCCATTCACCCAATGAGAGAACAGCAAATAACGAAATCACCATATCAAAAAAAATCCAAACAATCCCCAACTACGAATCCTATTTCTCTCCAGTATTGGAAGATTGCAAGGTCAATTTAGCAAAAATAAAGAGAGAAGAAGCAGAAAAATGCACTTTTGTCAAAGACGTCAACAAAACCTATATATCAACCCGAACCAGATACATTGAAGGCGACACTTTATTAAAATACATTGAAAAACATAATTCCCTCACAACAATCTATTTTATCTACAACAAATTGTGCAAGAGTGTGGAAAAACTCGCCAAACACGACATTGTGCATTTTGACCTGAGAGAGAACAACATGATTATAACAAAACAAGGGCAACCAATCATAATTGATTTTGGCATTTCAATTGATTTCTCTACTATCAAAAATACCCTATCTTCGCTAAAACCCATTTTCTACGCATACACCACCAAATACAAACCCTGGTGCATAGAGATTGTATTGATTTCATACATGGTTCAACACAATACGACAAATCTCTCAATAGAGAAAATAATGGAAATCTTTGACGAAGTCACCAACCACTTTGAAAAAGTTCCATACTTAGCATTACCAAAATACAAAGAACATTTCAAAAACCACATTGCACCAAATGTGTCGCTGCCAAAATTGCTTGAGACATACAAACGTTGGGACACGTATGCTGTAGCTATTATTTTAATCCAAATGCTGGAAAAAACTAAACAAACACCCAGTCAAATATATATAGATAAAATCAGAGAAAACTTGGGATTCGTTTAATCAGTCCTTCGTTCCTTCGTTTAATTAGTCCTTCGTTTAACCAGTCCTTCTTCTTGAATAAAACCTTTCTTCAAGAAGAAAACCTTTCTTCATGAATAAAACCTTTCTCTAATGAAAGGGAAGGGGATTAGCGAAGCGACCACATAGGGCGTAAGAGAAGCGAAGCTTCTCTGAATAACCGTAGGTTTCCCTTACACCTTTGCACATTTAAAACGCCGACTTGTCGGCGGTTTATGAGTGCAAAAGTAGGTAGCCTTTGCGCATTTTAAATGCGCAAAGGTGTAAAAGGTATAAAAATACACTTCATTATAATTTATACATAATATATAATGTCATATAATGGTTATTTAGATAGGAAAAAAGCCCGTAGTTATGCCAATTCAAGCGGACAATGCATAAGTGATACATTATTGTCATCGGCAACGGGTCCAACAGGACCCACGGGTCTAAGAGGCCAAGACGCCCAAATAGGAGTATTAAAACAAGGAAATACGGGACCGCGAGGACCCCAAGGCATACTCGGACCCACTGGCGGAATTGGCGGAACTGTCTATAACACAATCATACCAGGAACTACCGGATTAAATGTGGGAACCTTATCAAATCCATTCCAAGCCGGTTATTTCCAAAGCGGAAGATTCGGCATTTTAGAAATATCCAACAATGCAATCATACCCACTGCCAATAACCTATATGACCTCGGTGCAACCGGACAAAAATTCAACAACATTTACACACATCGTCTCTACGTGGACAATCAAACCATCATTGTCACCAACCCTATCACCAATAAAAACATGGAGATGTCGTTTAACGTGACATCCGGTGAAGTGCTTTATACATATACCGACGTATCCAATGTGGTTCACACCATCAAATCCGTGCAAACTTCTCCCGGAAATCCAAACCAAATAGATTCCAAATATCTGCCCTTCCTGTCTCTCCGATTTCTTAGTTTGTATGAACCCAGCACAACTGTACTCAAAGCCCTGCTGACCACCGTGTTCGAAAATGTCCCGTCAACAACTGTCTCCACCGGCGTTCTCTACAATGACCCAGTCGCCACATACACCAGTGGTGGATACACTGTTTCCATTGGTTCAGGCACAATCGACCCTTTAACGGATACATCATTCAATGTAACCAACGGTCTCCGTACTTTCCACATCCAACAGACATGGGACGCCCTCGACATTAGTGGCGACGGCTTAGTTTATGTGAATGACGGCGATATTATAATTTCCACCATAACACCTGAATCCGGAATATTAAATAGCTACATAGTCAAATGGATTAAGGTCGCGTTCAGTATGAGTCGAAACGGAATCATCAACACGCAAAATATCCAAAATGGAGCAGTAACCAACGAAAAAATCGCCCCCTTTGCCATCACGGTGGATAAAATCGCGGACAATGCAATCACGTCCTCCAAAATTGCCAACGGCGCCATAACCGGCGACAAAATCGCCAACAATTCAATTTCCAATGAACACATCATCAATGGAACAATCACGGGCGACAAACTGGCTCTAAATTCGTTCACCTCGGCAAACCTAGCTCTCAACACACTAACTACCGCCAATTTTGCAACGGGGTTCATCACAAGTGACCTAATCCAGAATGGAACAATCACCGCGGATAAAATTGCCACGCAAACCATCCAAAACGATAATATTCAAGATGATACAATCACCGAAGACAAATTGAGTCCGGAAATCCGCAACTTGTTGAATGGCGACATCAAAGGACAAACCGGACCAACCGGCCCCGCCGGTCTGCAAGGATTTGACGGCCAAGACGGCCCTACAGGCAACACTGGTTCAACTGGTTCAACAGGTATTCGAGGATATACAGGAGACACCGGCGACACAGGCAATACAGGCCAAACTGGCCAAACGGGCCAAACTGGTCAAACTGGACCCACCGGCGAGACAGGCACAACCGGTCAAACCGGTCAAACAGGTAATACAGGCCCAACCGGCCTTACAGGCCCCACTGGCAACACAGGCTCCACAGGCCAAACAGGCCCCACCGGCCAAACAGGCCCAACAGGCGCAACCGGTCAAACCGGTCAAACCGGAAATACAGGTAATACCGGCCAAACAGGGCAAACCGGCCAAACCGGCCAAACTGGTAATACAGGCACAAGAGGTGAAACTGGTAATACAGGCCAAACTGGTACAACTGGTTCAACCGGCACAACCGGCCAAACGGGCCAAACGGGCCAAACCGGTCAAACAGGCCAAACAGGTCAAACAGGTAATACAGGTCAAACCGGCCAAACAGGTCAAACCGGCCAAACAGGTCAAACAGGCCAAACAGGCACAACAGGCCAAACAGGCACAACAGGCCAAACAGGCACAACAGGCCAGACAGGTAATACAGGCCAGACAGGTAATACAGGCCAAACAGGCACAACCGGCCAAACGGGCCAAACGGGCACAACAGGCCAAACTGGTCCAACCGGAACAACAGGCACAACCGGCACCACAGGCCAAACGGGTGCAACCGGCCATACGGGTCAAACAGGCCAGACAGGTCAAACCGGCACCACAGGCCAAACAGGCACCACAGGCACAACCGGCCCCACCGGTAATACAGGCCCCACCGGCCAAACCGGCCAAACCGGCCAAACCGGTCAAACAGGCACAACAGGCGCAACCGGATCAACAGGCTCAACCGGCCAAACAGGTCATACAGGCACAACAGGCACAACTGGAACAACGGGTTCCACGGGCCAAACAGGCACAACCGGTGAAACCGGTCAAACAGGCCAAACTGGAACAACAGGCACTACGGGACCTACCGGCCAAACCGGTCAAACTGGTGCAACCGGTCAAACTGGCCAGACAGGTAATACAGGCCATACAGGTCACACCGGCCAAACCGGCCAAACTGGTGACACAGGTCAAACAGGACCAACTGGTACAACGGGTCAAACTGGCTCAACCGGTCATACAGGCTCAACCGGCCAAACAGGTCATACAGGCACAACAGGCACAACCGGCCAAACCGGCCATACCGGCCAAACAGGCACCACCGGCTCAACAGGTGCAACCGGTACAACAGGCGACACAGGTACCACCGGTGCAACCGGCACCACAGGCCAAACAGGTAATACAGGCCCAACAGGTCAAACCGGCCAAACAGGTGCAACAGGTCAAACCGGCTCAACAGGTGAAACTGGTAATACAGGCACAACCGGCCAAACCGGACAAACCGGCCAAACAGGCCAAACCGGACAAACCGGCCAAACAGGCCAAACAGGTCCAACTGGCCAAACAGGCACAACGGGCAACACAGGCCCAACCGGCCAAACAGGTCCAACCGGCACAACCGGCACAACAGGCACAACAGGGTCAACTGGAACAACCGGCACAACAGGCACAACTGGACAAACAGGCCAAACAGGCAACACGGGCCAAACAGGTCCCACAGGCCAAACAGGCCAAACCGGTCAAACCGGCCAAACAGGCAAAACTGGAACAACCGGCCAAACAGGCCAAACTGGTGAAACCGGTCAAACAGGCACAACAGGAACAACCGGTCAAACCGGTCAAACAGGCACAACAGGCACAACGGGCCAAACCGGAACAACCGGCGACACAGGTTCAACAGGTTCAACCGGTGAAACCGGCACCACCGGCCAGACCGGCCAAACAGGCCAAACAGGCCAAACAGGCCAAACAGGCACAACCGGCCCAACAGGCACAACCGGTCAAACAGGCACAACAGGCAACACGGGCACCACAGGTTCAACAGGTGAAACCGGTAATACAGGCACAACAGGCACCACCGGTGCAACCGGCCAAACCGGCCAGACAGGCGACACAGGCACAACCGGCGACACAGGCACAACCGGCGACACAGGCACCACTGGTGCAACAGGCACCACAGGTCCTACCGGAAAACAAGGTATTGATGGGTCAACTGGAAACACGGGTCATACAGGCCCCACGGGTCAAACCGGTGACACTGGTACAACCGGCGACACCGGTGCAACCGGTCCCACAGGAAAACAAGGTATTGATGGGTCAACTGGAAACACAGGTCAAACAGGCGACACAGGCGACACAGGCACCACAGGCACCACAGGCACCACTGGCACAACAGGTCCAACCGGAAGACAAGGTATTGATGGGTCAACCGGCCAAACTGGAAAAACAGGTGAAACTGGCAACACAGGTTCAACTGGTTATCAAGGCGAAAAAGGTATATCTGGCGCAACCGGCCAAACAGGCACAACCGGCGACACAGGCGCAACCGGCGACACGGGTGCAACGGGCGCAACCGGCCAAACAGGCACAACGGGCGACACAGGTCCCACAGGCAACACAGGTGCAACTGGTTCAACCGGTAATACAGGCACAACCGGCCAAACAGGGACAACCGGACAAAAAGGTGAAACCGGAGACACAGGCGCAACAGGCCAAACCGGCCAAACAGGCCAAACAGGTTCAACCGGTCAAACCGGCACAACAGGTAATACAGGCACCACAGGAGCAACTGGTGCAAAAGGAGATACCGGTTCAACGGGTCAAACGGGCCAAACAGGCACAACCGGTCAAACAGGCAATTACGGTGCAACCGGTAATACAGGCCAAACGGGCCAAACAGGCCCTACTGGTACAACAGGCGACACAGGTCAAACCGGCCAAACAGGCCAAACAGGCCAAACTGGTGCAACAGGCAACACAGGCGCAACAGGCGCAACAGGTCAAACCGGCCAAACCGGTAATACAGGCCAAACCGGCATAACTGGTGCATACGGAGACACAGGTCAAACCGGCAACACAGGCCCAACAGGCCCCACCGGCCCCACAGGCCAAACAGGGTCAACAGGGTCAACAGGCCCAACTGGCGACACGGGTCAAACCGGCCAAACCGGTCAAACTGGAAACACAGGCAACACAGGTAATACTGGATTAACCGGAAACACAGGCGCCACAGGCACAACTGGAACAACCGGCGACACAGGTGCAACCGGCAACACAGGTGCAACCGGCGACACAGGAACTACGGGCCAAACAGGTAATACAGGCCCAACAGGCCAAACAGGCCAAACAGGTCCAACCGGCGACACAGGAACTACAGGCCAAACAGGTCTTACTGGTGCAACGGGCAATACGGGCTCAACAGGCACAACCGGAAACACAGGGACAACTGGTGCAACGGGTTTAACCGGCGCAACGGGCAATACGGGCTCAACCGGTGTAACCGGAAACACAGGCGCAACAGGCCAAACGGGCACAACCGGTAATACAGGTGCAACGGGCCAAACAGGCCAAACTGGAAACACCGGCCAAACCGGCCCCACAGGCCAAACCGGAAACACAGGAAACACTGGAAATACAGGAAACACCGGCCAAACTGGAAACACAGGAAACACCGGAAACACAGGCCCCACAGGCAACACCGGCACAACAGGCAACACCGGCACAACCGGCACTACAGGTCAAACAGGTCTAACTGGTGCAACCGGCGCAACAGGGACAACAGGTCAAACCGGTCAAACAGGTAATACAGGCCCAACCGGCCCCACTGGCCAAACTGGTTCAACAGGCCAAACAGGCACAACCGGCACAACAGGTGCAACAGGTGCAACAGGTAATACCGGCCAAACAGGCCAAACAGGTGATACAGGTAATACAGGTAATACAGGTGCAACCGGCCAAACAGGCCCCACTGGCCAAACAGGTGCAACCGGTCAAACAGGCCAAACCGGAAACACAGGCACAACAGGCAACACTGGTGAAACTGGCGCAACAGGCCCTACCGGCACAACTGGCACAACAGGCAACACAGGAACCACGGGTCAAACCGGTCTAACAGGTGCAACTGGCGCCACAGGCACAACGGGCAACACAGGCCCAACCGGCCAAACCGGCCAAACCGGCACAACTGGAACAACCGGCGCAACGGGCCAAACAGGCACAACCGGCACCACTGGAACAACAGGTGCAACAGGTGCAACAGGCCAAACGGGCCAAACGGGCCAAACAGGTAACACCGGTGACACCGGCGACACAGGCTCCACCGGTCAAACAGGCCCAACCGGCACAACCGGTCAAACTGGAACAACCGGCACAACAGGTTCAACTGGAACAACAGGTTCAACCGGTGCAACCGGTGACCGCGGAGAAACAGGCCAAACGGGAACAACCGGCCAAACAGGAACAACCGGCCAAACAGGCCAAACGGGAACAACCGGCCAAACAGGAACAACCGGCCAAACAGGTAATACAGGCACAACAGGCCCAACCGGACCAATCGGTCAAACCGGCGACACAGGCTCCACAGGCCAAACAGGCCAAACGGGTCAAACCGGCCAAACTGGCCCTACTGGTCAAACAGGCCAGACAGGTAATACAGGCACAACGGGGCAAACCGGCCAAACAGGTGCAACCGGCACTACAGGCACTACAGGCAACACAGGCACCACAGGCACAACCGGTCAAACAGGTCAAACAGGTCAAACAGGAAACACTGGCCAAACAGGCCCAACTGGCGAAACAGGCTCAACGGGTCAAACAGGTAATACAGGCCAAACCGGTCAAACCGGCACAACAGGTAACACAGGCTCAACTGGTTCAACTGGTGCAACAGGTGCAACCGGTAATACTGGCCCCACTGGCCAAACAGGGTCAACCGGCCAAACAGGCACCACAGGGTCAACCGGCCAAACAGGCACCACTGGCCAAACCGGGACAACAGGAGATACAGGCTCAACTGGAACAACAGGGTCAACAGGTTCAACTGGCCAAACAGGTCAAACAGGCTCCACTGGCAACACCGGCCAAACAGGTCAAACAGGCCAAACAGGCGCAACAGGTAATACAGGCACCACCGGTAACACCGGCTCCACAGGCACAACCGGCTCAACAGGCCAAACAGGTCCTACAGGAGCAACCGGTCAAACCGGTGATACCGGAACCACAGGTCCCACAGGTATTCCTGGTTCAATTGGATTTACAGGGTCAACCGGCCAAACTGGAACAACGGGCCCAACCGGAGACACCGGCACCACCGGTGCAACCGGCAGAACAGGCCAAACCGGCCAAACAGGAACAACCGGCGACACAGGCAACACGGGCAACACAGGCAACACGGGCCAAACGGGCACAACAGGTTCAACAGGTATTGCTGGCCCCACTGGAGACACTGGAAACACAGGCACCACCGGCCGCACCGGCCAAACCGGACAAACCGGCACAACCGGGCCAACTGGAGATACCGGTAATACAGGCGCAACTGGCCAAACCGGCAGAACGGGTAATACAGGTCCAACCGGCGCAACCGGTCCAACCGGCGCAACAGGTGCAACCGGCACAACAGGCAGAACTGGTGCAACAGGTCCAACAGGTTCTGCAGGAACAACAGGTGATACTGGCCATACAGGCACCACCGGTCGCACCGGTCAAACAGGACAAACCGGCCAAACAGGTCCCACTGGTATTACTGGAAACACCGGTGCAACAGGCACCACCGGCCAAACGGGCCAAACAGGCCAAACTGGAGACACCGGCGCCACAGGCGCAACCGGCCAAACAGGCCGCACAGGTCAAACAGGTCAAACCGGCACTACAGGAGACACGGGAACCACGGGTGCCACCGGCCAAACCGGCCGCACAGGTCAAACCGGTCCTACAGGAATTGGATACACCGGCCAAACCGGCAACACTGGAACAACCGGCAGAACAGGCCAAACCGGCCAAACCGGCCAAACAGGAACAACAGGTCCTACTGGAACAACAGGTGACACAGGCCCCACCGGAAACACCGGACAAACAGGCACAACCGGCCAAACAGGCACAACCGGCCAAACGGGCACCACCGGTCAAACGGGCACCACCGGTCAAACGGGTCAAACAGGCCAAACAGGCACCACCGGCACAACCGGCCAAACCGGCAACACGGGTCAAACAGGCCAAACCGGCAACACCGGCCAGACAGGTCAAACAGGTCCTACCGGTACAACGGGCCCCACAGGTCCTGCCGGTTCAATTGGATACACCGGTCCCACAGGTGCAATGGGATACACGGGTCCTACAGGTGAGACAGGTGCAACCGGATATACCGGATACACAGGAAACACAGGTTCAACGGGTGTTACAGGTCCTACCGGCGCAACTGGAGGAACAGGCCAAACAGGCACAACTGGAGACACCGGCAACACAGGCGCAACTGGTCGCACAGGCCAAACAGGCCAAACGGGTCAAACCGGCACAACCGGCCAAACAGGAACAACCGGAACAACCGGAACAACGGGTCAAACCGGTCAAACCGGCCAAACGGGTCAAACAGGAACAACCGGCACAACTGGAACAACCGGAACAACGGGTCAAACAGGAACAACCGGCCAAACAGGCACAACAGGCACAACCGGCCAAACCGGCACAACCGGCACAACAGGCCATACAGGCACAACTGGTTCAACGGGCATAACAGGCCCCACCGGCACATTTGGTCCCACAGGTCCCACGGGCCCCACAGGTCAAACTGGTGCAACCGGCATAACGGGTGATACTGGTCAACAAGGCACCACTGGCCCAACTGGCCCAACTGGCCAAACTGGTGCAACCGGCATAACCGGTCCCGGTCTAACTGGTAATACTGGCCCAACTGGAACAACAGGTCCTACTGGCAGAACAGGCGACACCGGAAATACAGGTCCTACAGGTAATACGGGAACAACAGGTGCCACCGGTCCCACAGGAAGAACCGGCAACACCGGAAATACCGGCCCCACAGGTCCCAGCTCAACCGGCAATACCGGCACAACTGGAACAACTGGACCAACAGGTTTAACCGGCAACACCGGCACAACAGGCCCAACCGGAACAACAGGCCAAACTGGCCAAACCGGTCAAACCGGCACAACCGGCCCCACAGGAATTGGACCAAAAGGTAATACAGGCACAACGGGACCCACCGGAACTACGGGACCAATCGGCCCCACCGGCACAACGGGCCCAACCGGTGTTCAAGGTCCGCCACTCACATTCACAACAGACTTGGTGACCTTCCCTGTCTCAACCTTTGAAATAAGCGACCGCCACGACCCCACAAACAACTTGTACTCGAGAACAGTCACCACCAAATCCTATATCCACGACGACAATGCATCTTATTCCGCCAGAACCAGTGGATTCACGTCCATGACCACTACTTACACAATCGGCAAAAATGTGTCTCCACAATTTATTGTCGGCGGAAATTCACTCACGTTCAGCAACAACGGAATCAACTGGTACCAATCCACAACGAATATTTCATTAAGTAACATCAATACACTGGAATACAATGGAACTATCTATGTGGCCGGAGGTTCTAATGCAAGCGATTCGCTTGCCTACAGTGACAATGGCACCACGTGGTACTCCGGCGGAAATACAATCACAATATGCAACAAAGTCAAATGGGGCGGATACGGTCCTCGTGGTGCATCTTTGTTTTTGGCGACAGGAAGCGCCACCAACGGCAACTCCATGGCCTACAGTTTGGGCGGTCTGCACTGGACTGGATTGGGGAACGCAATGTTTGGTGGAAACACAGCGACCGTCCAAGGCCAAGCCATTGAGTACAACGGCCAATACTGGCTAGCTGGTGCCTCAAATGGCGCCCAACACAATTTGGCCAGAAGTGTCACTGGCACAACGAACTGGATAAACATTGATACGTCCGCCAATTCCATCTACGACATTTTGTGGAATGGATGCCAATGGATAATCGCCGGAAATACAACAGCCGGTGCAGGTTACATCGCTTTCTCCACGAATGATTTGGCCACCGCATTCACAGTTGCGACCTCTCCCATTGATACCCGAGTTACTGGCTTAGCATACAATGGCGGCAGAACCGTGGCGGTCGGAAATGGTTCCGGAAACACAATCGCTTATAGTGACGACTTTGGAGCAACATGGACTGGCTTGGGCACTACGCTGTTACCAAACACTTCGCCCACCTCCATCCATAAAGTGGCGTGGCACATCAACAAATTCATTATTGCGGGAACCAACAGTTTAGGAACAATCCTGTATAGCTCAGATGGCTTGAACTGGAAAACCACCACGGGTGCAGGGCTTTCGTCAGCAAGAGCAATCATTTCGTCATCCACATTAGAAAATCCACTGAGATTCACGGCCAACAATATCATATCGGGCAACTATGTTTCGACCAACGGCGGAACAACATGGACCCAGCTTTTTTCAGACAATATTAGTACAGCTGTTTATAACGGCAAATACGCAATTTTTGCCCAAGGAGAAAACGGAAACACCTATGTGGCTTACGACTTTGCATCGGCTTTCAAAATAACCACGGCAAACACGGACCCCTCCGGCGTAAAAGCGCTGGAATGGAACGGCACACATTGGCTCATGGGCGGAACTAGTCATGGAGCAACATCCAGACATTTGCTCCTCAGTTACGACGGATACAATTGGAAACCAGTTGCTACCAATTATATGACAAGTGGATACTATGTGACAGGAATAGACTGGAGCCCTTCGCTCAGTCGATGGTGTGTATCCGTGCAAACTGGTAATACAACCAATCAAATTATTTACAGTAGCGACGGTCTAACGTGGTCTCTTGCATCCACCGCAGTAGGCGGCGGACCTGTTCGATGGGTCAATACCTATTTCATGGCGGCGGTCAATGATGCGGCATCCACCAAAATCGCAGTCAGTCAGGACGGAATTACCTGGGTCACCCGCTCAATCGGGTCTTATGGCCAAGTGCAGTCCATCGTGGCGGACGAAACCGGTTCTACATTTATTATTGGAACATACCCAGATTCAATTTCAGTGGAAGCCCTTCTGAAATCGTCGGACGGAACAACTTGGACACCTGTTGGCGGAACCAACCAGAATTACAGACACACGGGTGCGGTCTGGGATGGATTAAGATACCTGGTCAAAACAGACAACTCAGCCAATAGCATTCGCGTAAGTTACGATGGAACAACTTGGACCAACACGGGAGGCAATATCCCCGGCCAACAATTGTCTTGGACAAAACCGCATATTGGCGCACTCACCATTTACCAACCAAGCATTGCCTTAGGCACAGGAAATAATACAATGGCTTTTTCCAAAGACGGGATTTTCTATAAATCGTTGGGTAATACATTGTTCCAAGTCCAAGGAAATTACGCAGGCTGGAACGGCCGAATGTGGATAGCTTGCGGCAAAGGAAATAACACACTGGGATACAGTTATGACGGCATTGCATGGACCGGACTTGGCACCTCCATTTTCTCAATTCAAGCGAACCACGTTGCATGGAACGGCACAAGATGGGTCGCAACGGGCGAAGGCACAAATACTTTGGCTACGTCCCAGGACGGAATCAATTGGTCCGGATTGGGCACAACCACTTTCGATGCATCGGGACTCAGCGTTAATTGGAACGGCACCACGTGGTTGGCCGGAGGCGCCGGTTCAACAAATACACTGGCTTATTCAGCGGATGGCCTGTCTTGGACGGGACTCAACAAACCCTTGGACACAGCAGTCAATGATGTGCAATGGTTTGGTATTCAATGGATAATTGCAGGCAAATCAACAACAGCCAATTTAATCATGTATACAACAAATGAAACAGGCCAAACTGGATGGACTGCATCGGCTACGCAACCGTTCACAACCAGCGCCAATTCGGTTTTCTGGAATGGGCAGACAACAATTGCAGTAGGCGAAGGCACGAATACAATTGCGACATCAACCGATTTGGGACAAACATGGACAGGACAAGGCACGGCAACTTTTTCTACAAGAGGCAATAAAATTGCGTGGAATGATAGACGCTGGATAGCGGCAGGCCAAGGAACCAATACAATGATCTATAGTAACAATGGAACAACGTGGTGGCCATGCATTGGGAATACACTTTTTACGGAAGGCATTGGAATCGGAACCAACCCTAAAGTGGGTGCAACACCTGTAAGAAGTGCGATAACGCTGAACAATCGAGAGAAAGTGTGCATTAATACGCCGAGATACTATGATAGCGATTTGGCGGATGATACGACGTTGGTTTTCAACCTGAATCTATAGTAGGGTATAAACTTATTAACCTTACGCCTTACGACCCCTTCCCTTTATAAAGGAGGGATTTAAAGGGGTAAATAAAGCGGAACCCATGGGTTCTTTTTATTTTTAATAATTTATTTGTAAAAATTATTAAACTATGTTTTAGCTTTGCTTATTTGTTTATTAGATCTAACATCATTTTCTCTAAGGCCTGGATTCTTTGGTCTTGATCCGAGATTCTTGCATCTTGTTCCGCAGCTTTTGCTAAGGCTTTTGCCTCTTGTTCCGCAAGTTTTGCATCTTGTTCCGCAAGTTTTGCCTCTTGTTCCGCAAGTTTTGCCTCTTGTTCCGCAAGTTTTGCCTCTTGTTCCGCAAGTTTTGCCTCTTGTTCCGCAAGTTTTGCCTGTATATTCTTTTTCCTACATTATACGACGTATCAA